>ENA-ORFA01000076-ORFA01000076.1-marine-metagenome-genome-assembly--contig:-NODE-76-length-44805-cov-5.628510_pt1 | contig 44805 bp, 48 predicted proteins | sample MGYA00248621_ERZ508587 | MGnify/ENA primary metagenome ERZ508587 (study PRJEB26250, sample SAMN06266239) | marine metagenome | isolation source: Columbia River Estuary | place: USA:Columbia River Estuary... | reverse complement strand
CGTTGAAAAATTTTACATGTCCTTTACTCATTCTAATAATATTAATTTCGGTAAAGGTAAGGACCTATTTGAGTTTTGCACTATAATTCTCAAATAAATGCACTAAAATGTTGATTTAAGCTCCAAGCTTCGGGTTTTTGATCGAACCAAACCTTGATATTTGGCCAAATTGAGGCAAAAAGTAAGGAGTCTCTGTAGTTGTTCAGATCTTGTTCGGAATCCCAGATAGAGTAAGTGAATACAAGACAAGGATCGTTTTGGTCTTGTAAAAGTTGCATGCCTCGACAACCGGGAAATTGGGCCACTTGCCATTTGACGGTTTCAAAATGCGCCAAAAAAGCTTCTAAATGTGCCTCTGCAAAATGGAGCTTCACTACGCGAGTTAGCATCAAAATAGAGATTGGATGTTTTCTTTTGAGCCTTGCGGAGTGAACTCGACATGTACTGGATCGCCGATCCGCATGCCAAAAAGTTTGCTTGCCCCGCCAAAACCTTCGTTGGCACCTCTATTAATGGCAATCTCTAAACGCCCTGCGTTATTGAAGATAGCCACGCGCTCTCCTTGAGAAACTGCGTTGTAAGTTGGTGAAATTTCATCGATAAAGTATTCTTTTTTCTGATACTTGATAATGAAAGGGACGTCGTTTCCGAAACGTTCGAAATCGGATTTTGTAATATTGGTAATGAGGTTACCAAAGCTATCGATATGAATAACGATGCCGCGGATCAGTAGCTGGTCTATGGCTGGTTTTTGATCGAATGCGCGTTTGTAAGTGCGCGATACCTCACAAAAACTGGATAGCGCTTCTTTATTGGCAATGCGCTTTGCGAGGTCGATGAAACAATTTTTGGTGGTGAAGCGCCATGCTTCGGGCTGCGTTTTGATAGCGGTGTAGAGGTAGAATTCGTCTGGAAAGTCTTCTTCTAAAAAGCTGCCAAAAAACCCGTTGTCATTACAAATGAAGTATTGCTCTTTGAATTTGAGAATACCAGGGTAGCGTTCTTTCTGCGCATCAAACTGTGGTTCGCTGTCTACGCCGATGAGGTGAATGGTGCCTGCGGAGAATTCTTCAAAACAACAACGCAGCTGAAAAGCAGCTTCTCTGATATTGAAAGGCGTAATGCCATGGCTAACGTCGATCACGTGCGCTGCAGGGAATGCTTGAAAGAGCTTTCCTTTGATGGCTGCGACGTAGTAGTCTTGGTAGCCGTTATCTGTGGTGAGCGTAATGATTTGCATAGCTGAGAAGGCAACTTTGTGCTCAGAAATTCATAATTTTACCAAAAGTAATCGAATTCGTTAGAAACCCTTCAAAAAACAGCCAAATAAATTGAGTTCAGGTCAACGTCAGATCAGTATTGAAGGCCTTAATCCGGCCGAAATCTACGGCATCAACAATGCCAATCTCAAGCACATCAAGAGTTTTTTTCCAAAGCTCAAAGTGATGGCACGTGGCAATGAGCTCAGTTTGGCAGGCGACGACGAAGTCATGGACGAATTCGAGCGCAAATTCAGCCTCATCATCCAGCACTACCAAACCTATAACAGCCTGACCGAAAACAACATCGACAACCTCATGTTGCAAGATGGCGCCAAGTTGCTCTCCCAAGACGACGGCTCGGAAACGCTAGTACACGGCAACGGCGGTGTAAAAATCAAAGCGCGCACGGTCAATCAAAAGAAATTAGTGCAGGCCGTACTTGCTTCCGATATGGTTTTTGCGGTGGGCCCGGCAGGTACGGGCAAAACCTACACGGCAGTCGCCATGGCAGTGAGGGCACTCAAAGCTAAAGAAGTCAAGCGCATCATCCTGACGCGTCCAGCTGTTGAGGCAGGTGAGAACCTCGGTTTCTTGCCCGGTGACCTCAAAGAAAAACTCGATCCATACCTCATGCCGCTCTACGACGCACTCCGCGACATGATTCCAGCCGAAAAACTCGCCGACATGATCGAATTTGGCGTCATCGAAATTGCACCCCTCGCATTTATGCGCGGACGCACCCTCGACAAAGCGTTTGTCATCCTCGACGAAGCCCAAAATACGACCCAAATGCAAATGAAGATGTTCCTGACCCGCATGGGCATGACCGCCAAGTTTGTCATTACCGGCGATATGTCGCAGGTCGATCTACCTTCGCGTCAACGTTCGGGCTTGTCTTACGCACTAGATGTCTTGCAAGATATCAACGACATCAAAATCGTCCGCCTAGGCCAATCAGACGTCATCCGACACCGTTTGGTCAAGCAAATTATCGAAGCTTTCGATGTAGCTGAGCAACAAGAAAAACTCCAAAAACAAGAAAAAATCAAATAAAACTATGCAAGCGCTTACCAACAACTCATTTCATTTTAAAGGCCAAACCAATGTCTACAACGGAAAGGTCCGAGATGTTTACACCCTTGATAACGGCTTGCTTGTGATGGTCGCCTCTGACCGCATCTCCGCTTTTGATCACATTTTACCAAAAGGGATCCCTTACAAAGGACAGGTACTCAATCAAGTGGCCACTATGTTTTTGAATGCAACCAAAGACATCGTTCCCAATTGGTTGCAAGCGACTCCTGACCCCGCAGTAGCTATCGGCGTGGCTTGTGAGCCCATTCGCATTGAAATGGTGATCCGAGGTTACTTAGCTGGGCACGCAGCCCGTGAATACAAAGCGGGAAAGCGCATGCTCTGCGGAGTTCCGCTTCCAGAAGGCCTCAAAGAAAATGACCGCTTGCCAGCACCTATCATCACGCCTGCCACCAAAGCAGAAGAAGGTCACGACGAAGATATTTCCAGAGAAGATATTCTAGCTCGCCAACTAGTTGCCCCCGAAGTTTATGCACAAATGGAACAATATACCCATGCCTTGTTTCAAAGAGGAACCGAAATGGCCGCTGAGCGCGGGCTTATTCTGGTCGATACCAAATACGAATTTGGCTTGCACAATGGCGTGGTCACACTCATCGACGAAATCCATACCCCAGACTCCTCGCGTTATTTTTATGCCGATGGCTACGAAGATCGCCAGGCAAAAGGCGAAGCTCAAAAGCAACTGTCCAAAGAATTTGTGCGTCAGTGGCTCATCGAAAATGGCTTTCAAGGTTTAGACGGCCAACAAATGCCCTTCATGCCAGACGACTTCGTTCAAATTATTTCAGAGCGTTACATCGAACTTTATGAACGCATTACCGGCCTTACTTTTCAAAAATCAGACACCCAAGACATTATTGCACGCATCGAGCAAAATGTCAATGCTTATCTTCAAAAAAGCTAATTATGTCCGTTCACGCAGCCTCACCTAAAAAAATAACTACCCATACGCTTCAAGAAATGAAGCAAAATGGCCAAAAAATCTCGATGCTTACCGCATACGACTACTCGATGGCGCGCATTGTCGACGAAGCTGGTATAGATGTCATCCTTGTCGGTGATTCTGCCTCAAACGTCATGGCGGGTCACGAAACCACTTTGCCCATTACCCTTGATCAAATGATTTACCATGCTTCAAGTGTGGTGCGTGCTGTTCAGCGTTCATTGGTTGTTGTCGATATGCCTTTTGGCTCTTACCAAGGCAACTCCAAAGAGGCCTTGTCTAGCGCCATCAAAATCATGAAAGAGTCTGGTGGACATGCCGTCAAAATGGAAGGCGGTCAAGAAATCTTAGAATCGATTCGCCGCATCCTTACCGCTGGTATCCCCGTCATGGGGCACCTCGGCCTTACGCCACAATCCATCTATAAGTTTGGCACTTATGTGGTGCGGGCCAAAGAAGAGGAAGAAGCCGCAAGACTGATTGCCGATGCCAAAGCACTTGAAGAAGTAGGTTGTTTTGCAATTGTCTTGGAGAAAATTCCAGCGGCCCTTGCTGCACAAGTCGCTCAAATGGTACAAATTCCGGTTATTGGTATTGGTGCTGGAGCCGGCGTTGATGGTCAAGTCTTAGTAATCCACGACATGCTCGGCATCAACAACGAGTTTAATCCGCGTTTCTTGCGCAAATACAATAATTTGCACGCACACATGCTGCAAGCTTTTCAAGATTACAAAGCAGATGTACAATCCGGCGACTTTCCAAATGTTTCGGAGTCTTATTAGTTTTTTTGGTCTCGTCTTTTTCTTTTTACTACTCAGTTGTTCCGATCAAAAAACAGCTGAGCATTCAAAAAAAGAAAATTTGTGTCAGCACAGCCAGTACCTGCGCATTTATAACTACCAAGCAGGATACAAGGTAGAAATCCTCGATCCAGATCAGCAACGCAAGCTGCACGTATTTGAAATCCAGAAGCCCTATGCGCGCATTGCGGTACTGAGTGCTACCCACGTGGGCATGCTTTCAGCGCTTGGACAGCAAGAAAAAATTTGTGCCATATCTAATGCTAAATACCTTCTAGACCCTCGGGTTAAACGACTTCTTCAACTCAAACGCATCGTAGATTTACAAACAGAGTTGGGTTTTTCAGCAGAGAAATTGCTCCAAAGAAAAGCCCAAGTAGTGGTTTATAGCGGTTTTGGCAATGAGAGCCAACAACTCAAAAGACTTCCTGCTCATATGCTCAAAATTGCCAATTTTGAATGGCGCGAAAAAACACCTTTAGCCCGAGCCGAGTGGGTGCTCTTATTTGGCGCTTTATGTGGTCAGTTTGCCGAAGCCCAGCAGTTGTTTGAAGAGATACAAGCCAATTACATCCGCATCCAAAAGGAAGTTCAACAAAACAACCATTCCAACCAACTTCCGATATTGCTCAGTGGAAACCTCTATGGCGACCAATGGATTGCACCAGCTGGGCAAAGTTTTGAGGCCCACCTTTACAAAGACGCTGGTTTGGCCTATCTATTTAGCAAAGAGGAAGGCACGGGCAGTGTGTTCAAGAGTTTAGCAGAAATCCTTAGAAGAGGTCCAGCCGTTTGTATTTGGCTCAATCCAGGTTTACCGAGCAGAAAAGCAATTTTAAAGCAATATCCTAAAGCACAATTTTTTCCATTTTTTAAGAAACCGATTTACTGCTACACCTCCAACACCAATAAATATTGGGAACAAGCTGCCGTCCACCCCGATTGGCTGCTCTCCGATTTGAGTCGAATCGCATCGGGTCAGACAAAAAAGTTGCATTTTTATGCTTTATTGAAATGAAGCAGCGCAGTATTCAACTCCTTACAAGTTCCGGAATTTTACTCCTTCTTTTGACTTGGGTGCACCTTTTTGTGCTCCAACAAGAGGAGGGAGCGAACAGCACCCTGATTTTTTGGGAATTTCAAGTACCGCGCTTATTGAGTGCGCTCCTCGCGGGTGCCGGTCTTTCCTTGAGTGGCCTTTTGATGCAAAATCTATTTCAGAATCCGATGGCGGGTCCTTATGTACTCGGGATCAATTCGGGCGCAAGTCTTTTGATATCCCTACTAATTTTGGGTGCTGCACCCACGTTTTTAAACGAGCTCAGTTACGTAAGCGCCGCCATGACAGGGGCGTTTTTGGCAGCCAGCTTTATGTTTGTGGTCTCCAAACGAGTTCAAAATATCCAATCGCTGCTGGTAATTGGACTAATGTTTGCAAGCTTTACGGGGGCTATAGAATCTGTATTGCAGTCGTTTGCGGCTCCAGAGCAAGTCAAACAGTTATTCATCTGGAATATGGGTTCGCTCCAACAAATGAGCGCGGCTCAAGCACCATGGTTAGGCACCATCATTGTTTTTGGCATAGTAACAACCCTATTTTTAGTGAAAGGCCTGAATGCAATGGTGCTTGGTGATGCACATGCGCTCCAACTTGGCGTCAGAGTCAAACAACTCAAAGTCGTTATTTTATTTGTGACCGCTCTACTCGCAGGAAGCATTACCGCCTATTGTGGGCCTATCGCCTTTGTGGGTTTGGCCATCCCAAATTTAGCGCGCGCGCTACTCAAAACACAAGATCACCTCTTGCTCATTTTGTTTTCGGTATTTGCTGGAAGTTGTTTTCTAGTGACTATAGATGTGCTCATTTTGTTACTCGATCCTTGGCTGAGTATTCCCGTTAATGTCCTAACTGCCGTTATTGGCGCACCTTATGTTGCTTACCTCATGTTACGTCAAAGATGATCTCTATTCAACAGGCACAAGTCGGGTATCAAACTACACTCATTGACATCGCGCAATTAGCGCTTCCTGCAGGTCAAATTTACGCGCTCATTGGCCGAAACGGATCTGGAAAATCAACGCTCCTGCAAACGCTGATTGGGCAATTGCCTTTGCGAGCGGGCAGCATTTCATTTGGTGCATTTTCACTGACAGAGCTGCAAAGAAATGCCGCACTGCGCTCAACGCAAGTGTCTTATGTAGCGAGTATGTTTACAGGGGTTGAGGCCTTGACGCTTCGTGCATATGTTTCGCTTGGGCGCGTTCCACACTTAGGTGCATTTGGCCGCCTACAAGCATCAGATTTACAATTTGTAGCTGAGGTACTCCACGCGCTCAACTTAAGCGACTTAGCCCAAAAAGATACGCGCAAATTAAGCGATGGAGAACGTCAACTGGCAAGTTTGGCGCGTGCGATTGTTCAGGATACACCTTTGATGGTACTAGACGAACCCGCCTCCTTTTTGGATTATTTCAATCGGGAATTATTGTTAGATCAACTCCAGCAATGGGTGCAGCAAAAAACAGAGCGAACTGCTATTTTTTCGAGTCATGACATCGATTTGTGCTTGCAAAAAGGCATTCCGATGTTGGTTTTGCATCAACAAAAACTGACGTTGTTAGCCAAACCAACCAAACAAGAAGTAATGGCCTTATTGAGCCAAAATTCTTGACTTATACGGTCATGATGTCTTTTTCCTTGAGTTCAAGGAGTTCATCCACTTTTTTGATGTAACCGTTGGTAATTTTTTGCACTTCTTCTTCGGCATCTTTGTGCATGTCTTCAGATAAGCCTTCGTTTTTAAGGTCTTTAATCATATCCAAGGCGTCTTTGCGGTTGTTGCGCACACCAATTTTGGCGTTTTCAGCTTCTACTTTGGCACGTTTCACTAAATCGCGGCGGCGTTCTTCTGTGAGGGGCGGTACGGCAATGATGAGTTGTTCGCCGTTGTTTTGCGGGTTAAGGCCTAGATTGGCATTGATGATGCCTTTGGCGATGTCGTTGAGCAAGGGCTTCTCCCAAGGTTGCACAATAATAGTGCGAGCATCCATGGTATTGACATTGGCCACTTGTTGTAAGGGTGTCATGGAACCATAATACTCGACCATTACACTGTTGAGCATTGCTGGGCTCGCTTTTCCAGCGCGGATTTTGACTAGTTCGTTTTCGAGGTGATTCAAGGACTTTTGATTGGCTTCCTTGAATTCGTCGTAGATCATTGAAAGTTCTTCGGTCATGATGCACTAACTAAAGTTCCGACAGGGGCTCCTTCCATTAATTTGCGTAAGTTTCCAGGAGTGTCCATGTCAAATACGATGATGGGTAAATTGTTTTCTTTGCAAAGCGTAAAGGCGGTCATGTCCATGACATTAAGGCCTCTGGCATATACTTCGTCGAATGAAATTTGATCAAATTTGGTGGCGCTGCTATCCTTGAGAGGGTCGGCGGTATAGATGCCGTCTACGCGGGTACCTTTTAAGATGACCTCCGCATTGATTTCAATGGCGCGCAAAGATGCAGCAGAATCTGTGGTAAAGAATGGATTACCTGTGCCGGCTCCAAAAATAACCACTCTTCCTTTTTCTAAGTGGCGCATCGCGCGACGACGCACAAAGGGCTCGGCGATTTCTTTCATTTCTATAGCTGACTGCAAGCGCGTTGTCACGCCAACAGATTCTAATGCCGATTGTAAAGCCATGGAGTTGATCATGGTGGCGAGCATACCCATGTAATCACCGTGGGTGCGGTCCATGCCGCCTTGTTCGGCCTGAACACCTCGGAATATATTGCCACCACCAATTACAATGGCAATTTCGACACCTGCAAGATTGAGTTCTTTGATTTGCTGAGCATATAAGCTCAAACGAGTGTTGTCAATACCAAATTGTTTGTCTCCCATGAGAGACTCGCCTGACAGTTTGAGAAGGATGCGTTTGTATTTCATATGCGAGACAAATATACTATGAATCGGGTTTATTTGGATTTCGGGTAAAAAAAAAGCTACCGGAATCGATAGCTTTTTTTAAAAATGGTGAGGCGTTTAGCTCAAAGAGAAACGCTTGAATTCAGAAACAGTAAGGCCTTTAGCAGTGCTGTTTAAGAATTGTTCTACTGTCAATTTGTTGTCGCGAACAAATGCTTGGCTCAACAATGTGTTTTCTTGGAAGAATTTGTTCAAGCGACCCAAAGCGATTTTTTCAGCCATGTCAGCTGGTTTGCCTTCTTGGATAGCCAATTCTTTACCAATCTCGATTTCGCGCTCAATGGTGCGCTCGTCTACGCCGTTTTTGTCGATAGCGATAGGAGCCATGGCAGCTACTTGCATAGCCACTTGGCGGCCAGCTTCAGCAACTTCTTCTCCAGCAACTGTTAGGCCAACGAGTGTAGCCAACTGGTTACCTGGGTGATTGTAAGCAACAACGTTTTCTCCGCGAACTACTGCGTATGCGGAAAGATCGAGTTTTTCACCGATGACACCAACTTGCTCTGTAATTTTTTCTTCTACAGAAAGTCTGTCGTCGTAAGCTAAGGCTTTTAATTCCTCTGCAGTCTCAGGAAGTTTGCTCAAGGCGAGGTCAACTAAAGATTGAACCAATGATACATAACCGTCGTTTTTGGCAACGAAGTCAGTTTCGCAGTTGAGGGTAAGAATGACACCAGCTTTGCCATCGGCAGTAGCTTGAGCGATAATCACACCTTCTTTAGCGTCGTTTCCACCGCGTTTTGCAGCGATTTTTTGACCTTTTTTACGAAGAATATCGATGGCTGCTTCGAAATCACCGTTGGCTTCTACCAAGGCATTTTTACAATCCATCATGCCTGCGCCTGTCTGTTGGCGCAATTTGTTTACATCTGCAGCTGTGATAGCCATTTTATAAGAGTTTATGGGTGAATTATTCTGCGCTTTCCGTTTCGTCTGCAGCTACTTCTGTTTGCGCTTCAGCTTCAGCTGGAGCTGGAGCATCGTCTTTGTCTGTAGCTTTCAAGTTTTTGCGATCTTCTAAACCTTCTTTGATCGCGCCACAAATGGCATCGAGGATCAAGGTGATAGATTTAGTAGCGTCGTCGTTGGCAGGGATTGGGAAGTCTACCAATTTCGGATTTGAGTTGGTGTCTACCATTGCAAACGTAGGGATATTCAAACGACGTGCTTCTGCAAGAGCGATGTGTTCTTTAAGAATATCGACGATGAAAATTGCAGCTGGCTGACGGGTCATGTCGGCGATAGAACCAAAGTTTTTCTCGAGTTTCTCGCGTTGACGGCTTTTGAATAGTTTTTCGCGTTTGTTGAGGGTGTCCCAGGTACCGTCAGATTTCATTTTGTCGATGAGCGACATTTTGCGAATAGACTTACGAGTGGTTTGGAAGTTGGTCAACATACCACCTGACCAGCGCTCCGTTACAAACGGCATGTTGACAGCTGCTACGCGCTCAGCAACGATTTCTTTAGCTTGTTTTTTCGTGGCAACGAAAAGGACTTTTTTACCTGACTTTGCGATTTGCTTCATTGCAGCACAAGCGTGGTCTAGGTGAACGAGTGTTTTGTTGAGGTCAATGATGTGAATTCCTTTCTTCTCTTCGAAGATATAAGGAGCCATTGCTGGGTTCCACTTGCGCTTAAGGTGACCAAAATGTACACCTGCGTCGAGTAGGGTTTCAAAAGTTAATTTAGACATATTTTGTTTTTGTTTACGTTCCTAAATAATGCAGCAACATTGAAGGGGCCAAAGGGCAGGTACTCCAATGCTTGGATGCTAAACAGTCCAGTAGGCGGATTAACGCTTGGAGAACTGGAATTTCTTTCTCGCTTTTGGTTGACCTGGCTTCTTACGCTCTACCATACGTGGGTCACGTGTCATGAGGCCTTCAACTTTGAGCATTGGTTTGTAGTCTGCAGATACTTCTACAAGTGCACGTGAGATACCCAAACGCACTGCCTCTGCCTGACCATTGATACCGCCACCAACAACGTTTACTTTAACGTCGTACTGACCTTCTGTACCGGTAAGTGCAAAAGGTTGGTGAATTTTCGCTTGAAGAAAGTCAATTGGAAAAAACTCGCTCATCTCGCGTTTGTTGATCGAGATTTTACCTTTTCCTTTGGTTAAATAAACGCGGGCAACCGCAGTTTTTCTTCTTCCTAATGCATTAATGACTTCCATACGATTTATTTGAGGGTATCAAGATTCAATAATTCTGGTTGCTGCGCATCGTGGTTGTGTGCTGCACCTTTGTATACTTTGAGGTTGGTGTAAAGTTTGCGACCAAGTGTGTTTTTTGGAAGCATCCCTTTGATTGCTTTTTCGATCAAACGCTCAGGATGGTTTTTGAGCATGTTCTCAGCAGAGGTGAAACGCTGACCACCTGGGTATCCGGAGAAACGAACGTATTCTTTGTTTTGGAGTTTGGTTCCTGAAAAAGCAATTTTTTCTGCGTTGATGACGATCACATTGTCTCCACAGTCCGCATGCGGTGTGTAACAGGTTTTGTATTTTCCACGGATGACTTTGGCAACTTTACTCGCCAAACGTCCTACTGTTTGACCTTCTGCATCTACAACAAACCACTTTTTATCGGCAGTTTCGGTATTACCAGCTAACGTTCTGTAACTTAATGTGTTCACGGTTCTTTCTGTTAAATAAAAAACTTAATTTCCCTGAATTTAGGGGTGCAAAGATACAACTATTGTGTTTATTTACAAATGAAAAGCAGAAAAAATCTAAGATTATTTTGCTTTAAAGGCTGAAATCGCATTTCTAGTAAATTCACTCAGGACCAAACGGCCACTAATGGCGGCGCGTTGAACCAGAAGTTCATCCCAATTTTCGGTGCCTTCCCAAAAGATTTTTTTGAGTTCTTGCATGGCTTCTGGGTTAGATTGCGCAAGTTTGGCGCTCAGTGTTTGGATGGCAGCGTCCATGTTGGCTTCATCTTCGTAAATTTCGGTGTAGAGTCCTTTGTCTTTGGCCCATTGCGCACTGCGCCATTCGGTGGCGTTTATAGCGAGCTCGCTCATGGCTGAACGGCCTATTTTGCGTTCTACGGCAGGCCCTACCACAAATGGCCCGATACCTACGGCGAGTTCGGATAATTTAACCTCGGCTCTGTTGGTTGCAAAGCAGTAGTCTGTGGCAGAAGCCAAACCTACACCTCCACCAACTGCGCGTCCTTGCACGCGTCCGATGATGAGTTTGGGTGCTTTTCTGCAGGCGTTGATGACTTTGGCAAAGCCCGAGAAAAATGCCAGACCAGTTTCGAGGTCTTGGATGCTGATGAGTTCGTCAAAACTGGCACCCGCGCAAAATGCATTGCTGCCCTGTGATTGGAGTACTAAAACTTTGGTGCGTTCATCTGCGGCGAGTTCGGTAATGGTGTCTGCTAAAGTTTGCAGGATGTGCCCTGGTAAGGAGTTGCTCATGGGGTGCCCAAAGGTAATGAGCCCTATGCCTGTTTCTGAAATTTCGGTTAGTACAAAACCGTCTTGGTGTGTGTTGTTCATTCTTATTTTAAAGTAAAGCTATCTGTGCCAATCAAAAGACCTTCGCAGTAAATGCGAACTTTATAAGTTCCTTTTGCCGCATCTTCTCCTTTGAGTTCGTAGTAAATAGTGAGGTCTAAAGCTTGGTTTTGGTAGTCGACATCTTTGCGTTGCGAATAAGCGGTACTACCGTTTTCTGTTTCCGTCACAAAATTGCTGCTGCCCTGTAGAACCTCGCCATTAGGAGCGGTAATTTGCAAATAAACACTTTTGCGTCCGGCTGCAGTCAGGACGTTTTCTGAAAGTGTAAAACTACTGCGGAATTGAACGGCACTCTTGGCGCGGTCCGTGACTTCCATGGTGTTGTTGAGGCGTTGCTTGAGCGCTTCTGATTGAATGTTGTATGCTTGTAATTTGCTGCCTTTTTTCACTTGTTGCTGCGACGCTTCTGCTTGTTGGCGGTAGGTGTCTCGCTCTGTTGTTGTAGTGGTAAGGCGCACATTTGTTTCTTCCAAACGGCTTCCTAGGTCGATATTGAGGGTGTTGAGCGAGTCGATAGTGCGGGCATAACTGCGCATGATCGAACGCAGGGTTTCGTTTTCTTTTCGGGCCTTGACGAGGTCTCGGGCCGTCATTTTGGAGCGGTCTAATTTTTTGAGAAGTTCGGTAATTTGCGCTTTTTGGGCATTGAGGCTGTCTGCTTTTGTAGCGTCTTTTTCTATGAGTTTGTTGTAGTTGCGCAACATCTGATTGAGGTCTTGCTTGAGGTCTTGTTTCATGCTGCCGGTGTAACCAGAAAGCGCAGCTTCCATGTCGGCCATGTCGGAGAGTAATTCTGTATTCTTGTTATTGCATGTGTTGAGTGCAGCGCGTTGTCTGGACCAAGCAAGCGTGAGCCCTGCAAGACCCGCAAGCAAAATAAAGATGAAAATGAAATAAAAACTATTTGATTTCTGAGGTGCTTGAGGTTGTGTTTCCATATGAGGGTAGTTTGATAATCAAAAATACAAAAGAAATTGGTGTTATTTGTGCGTTTGTGAATCTAACGTGTATCTAATGATGAAATTGCCAACTCACTTCTTTGGTGAAGCGCAAAATGCTATCTGGGCCAACAGCCGTGAAACGGGCATCGCTGCTTGCTGGATAAGCCCCGCCGTGCTGCATGGCCTCTACAACGCTTACACCGGTAGGAACACCATTAAGAATGACGCGTCCTACTTTGTCGTTTATAAATTCTGCTAGGATGGGGTCTAGTGACGTTGTGTTTGTTGTGAAAACACTTGTGGTGAGTTGACCATCGATTTGGTCAAATAGTGCTTGGAGTTCCGCTTCGCTTTCGAAACCACATATAACAGCAAAGGGTCCAAAGACTTCTTCTAATAGCGTTGGTTCCTTTAAAAGAAGTTCAAGTTTGGCCTGAGCCAAGCCCCAGCGACCTAAAACACCTGTGGTATTTTGTTCCGATTGCTGCTTTGTGATGCCTTTGATTTGAAAAACTTGGCGTTTGCGCGCTTCATACTTTTGAAAAATATCGGGGTGTAACATCGGGACCGCAACGTGGGTAGCAAGGGCGTTGAGGAGCGCGATTTTAAAGATTTCAAAATGCTGCTGAGCAACGAGCAAGAGCCCCGGTTTGGTGCAGAACTGACCCGCGTCTGTACAAATGGAACGCGCTAATTGCTGTGCAATTGTTTCTATTTGATCTGTGTCGATATCTGAACAAATGACTACCGGATTGAGGCTGCCCATTTCGGCAAAAACAGGAATGGGGCTCGGTCTTTGTGCGGCGAGGTCCATGAGGGCGCGGCCACCTTTGATGCTGCCCGTAAAGCCAATGGCTTTGATTTGTGGGTGCTGGGCAAAAGTTGTGGCCCAATGAAAGGTGTTGTCTATGATATGACTAAAAACTGTACGCGGTAATTGGAGTTCTTGCACAGCGCGTTCGATGCAGCGCGCAACGGCAAGGCTCGTGCCTACATGCATAGGGTGCGCTTTGACTACAACACAACAACCCGCGGCCAAAGCAGCAACGGTATCGCCACCCATGGTGGAATAGGCAAGCGGAAAATTAGAGGAGCCCAAAACCAAAACAGGACCGAGGGCCGTTCGCTTTTTGACAAGCGTTTTGTTTTCAGTCGGGAGTTCATTTTGCTTTTCCCAGGCATATTTTTGAATGTGTGCGGCAAAAAGCGAGATGGTGTGTAAGAGCCGCGCAAACTCTGTTTCAAAACGTGCGGAAGAAAGACCGCTTTCTTGGCAGTAAATTTTTTCAAGGTCAGTTTTGTCACTTTCTAGGAAACTGGCGCAGCGCAGCAACAACTCCGCTCTTAGTTGAGGGGTCGTGTTTCTAAAGTGGGATTGATCCGAACGGATGTTGTTTTCCCATTCTGGCAAGAAGGAGGCAGGTGTTGGGAAATACAAATGGGTATCCCAGGTGTTTTGGGAAGCTTGAAAGGTCCTGAAACCTTTTGACATTGGTTTAGGCCTCGGTAAGCTCAAAATGATAGCTCTCCATGATTTGGTTGGCTAACATTTTTTTACACGCGGTATCAACCATTTGTTCTGCTTCAGCCATGCTTGCGGCTTCTACAAATAGTCGGATGTGTTTGCCAATGCGAACGCCATCGATTTGGGCGAGCCCGATGTTTTTCATGGAATTAGTTACGGCTTTTCCTTGTGGGTCTAGAAGCGCGTCGAGGGGCATGACGTCGATTTCAGCTTTGAATTTCATGTTTTTTGAATTGAAAATTTTCAATGATGGATAAAATCAGGTACAAAATTACGATTATTGGAATGGCCCAAACCAAAAAAAGTGGAATACTTATCAACGAAATGAGGAGTAATAAGTAGCGGTATTGGTTGCCGCCCCAGGCAAAGTTTTTGAATTTGAGTGCCAATAATGGCAATTCAACGACCATTAATACAGCAAACAACACCGAAATAATGCTGAGCGTATAACAATCAAAAACACCGTAAATGAACGCAGACTGATGGCTCCAATTAGGAAGTTCAAACCAAAAGTAGAGCGGAAAGAACGCATAAAAAATAGTGGCAGTTGGGGTAGGAACGCCAATGAATTTGTCGGTCTGGCGTTCGTCGATGTTGAATTTGGCCAAGCGAAATAACGCAAAGAAAGGAATGATGAGCGCTACAAAAGGTAAAAATTGGATGGAGGCGTTGTAGGTGTTGTTGCGCCCGTAAAAAAAGGCGGCTTTCCAGTCGATGAGTTGGGCTACGACATATTCTTGAGCCACGCCGCCGTAGCTTTGAACGCCCTGTGCGTTTTTCATCAAACCGCTTTGGTCAATGCCAACAATGATCATGACAAACATGAAAATACCAGGGGCGACGCCAAAACTGACGAGGTCGGCCAGAGAATCGAGTTGCTTGCCGAGCAGACCGTTGGTTTTGGTAAAGCGTGCCACAAAACCATCTAAGAAATCGAGTATTGCGGCGATGGCCAGCGCATAAACAGCCCAGTCGAGCCGACCACTCAAACTGAAAATAATAGAGCAAATGCCGCCCAGTAGGTTAAAAGAGGTGATGAGATTAGCCAGACCAAACATGTGTGCGTTTTTTGTAAAAGTACCTATTAAACACAATTTTTTGTGCAATTTTGAGTTTTTGTAACATGTTTTCAATCAAAACCACTTTCCTTACAGCTTTAATGGGTCTGTCTGTGGCTTATGCCCAAGATTTCAATCCGAAGTACGCCAATGAATTCTTGAACATGGGCGTGGGTGCCGATGCACTCGGTATGGGGTCGGCAGTTGTTGCCGATGTACAGGGGCTTACAGCAGGTGTCTGGAACCCTGCGGGCTTATTGCAGCAAACACAACAAACAGAAATCGGTCTCATGCACGCTTCTTACTTTGGTGGATTAGCTGCTTTTGATCATTTGGGTGCTTCTAGGCGCATCAACAACCAAACGGTGGTTGCCCTCAACCTGCTCCGCCTCGGCGTCGACAACATTTACAACACCACCCAACTCATAGACAATCAAGGCAACATCGACTACAGCCAACTCCAGACTTTTAACAGTGCCGACTACGCCCTCATTGGTTCTATTGCCAAGCCAACGCGTGTTGCCAACTTGAGTTTAGGGCTAAGTGCAAAAGTGCTCTATCGCCACATCGGATCTTTCGCAAAAGCTTATGGCTTTGGTTTTGATGCGGGCTTGCAATACCGCCCGAGTAAATATTGGTCGGCAGGTGTGAGTTTGCGCGATGCCACCAGTACCTTTAGTGCCTGGACCTACAACCTGAGCCCAGAAATGCAGGCCACTTTTTTAGAGACCAACAACGATCTCCCACAAAATGGCATCGAGCAAATGCTGCCAAGAATGGTGTTAGGTATTGCGGGTAAACTCCCCCTCAAGAGTGAAAAATACGAACTCGGTGGCCAGCTCAACGCCGAAGTAACTACAGACGGCCCGCGCAACACGCTGGTTTCGGGCAAGGTATTTTCTATTGACCCAAGAGCAGGTGTATTCCTCAATTACGATCATAAATTAACCTTGCGCACGGGCGTGTCGCAGTTTCAGTATTTCCTAGATTTCGACGAAACCAAAAAACTAGGTCTACAACCGCATTTAGGTGCTGGTGTGGTGCTTCAAAACTGGACCATCGATTATGCGTTTACGCGCTTAGGGTTGGGGGGAGAGGGTTATTTCACGCATTTGTTTTCCTTAAAATGGGCGTTTTCTGCCAAAGGCTGATTAGAAAAACTTACAACTGAAAATAGCGGTGTCGTCTACATAAGGCAGACTGCCTTTCCAATCTTCGAGTTTGGAGAAAATGATGTCATTCATGTCCTCCATTTTGAGTGTAGAAAATGCACGGACTTGCTTGATGAGTTGCTCCACACCAAACTGTGTACCTTTTTCATTTTCGAGTTCAACCACGCCGTCGGTGAACAAGACCATCGTAGATTTGGCTTGCAACTGCATTTTACCCACTTGTACAAATGGTAGTTCATCGAGCATGCCCAGGCCAATACAACCTTCAGTGAGTAAGGTCGTGGTTTTTCCACTCAAAATAAACGGCTGGTTGTGCCCCGCATTGACATACTGCAATTGCCGCGTGTAGGCGTTGTAGTGGGCAATAAAAAACGTAATGAATTTTTCTCCTTTCGCATTTTTCATGACCAACTTGTTGAGTTCTTCCATGAGGAAGGTCAGTTCAAAGCGCTGGTACTTAAAGAGCGTGCGGATAGTGGCTTGAAAATTAGCCATGAGAAGGGCCGCAGTGATGCCCTTGCCGCTCACGTCGCCAATACAAATGATATATTCTTCGTCGCCGAGCGGAATAAAGTCGTAGAAGTCGCCACCAACAGCATGCCGAGGGATGTAGCGCCCCGAAATATCCATTTTCTTATTGGAAGGCAACTCTTGAGGAAACAGCAGTTTCTGCATTTCTGAAGCCAGTTCGAGCTCTTTTGAAATTTGTTCTTTGATCACGTTCTGAGCACTTAACTTGCGGTTTTCAAGTGCAACGCAAAGGATATTCGTGAGGGTATGGGCAAAAGAAAAATGGGCAAGTTCGAGGGCTTCTGTCTTGCTATTAGTGGAGAGGAGTAAATAGGCGAGTGGCTTGTCGTGGTGATCTATTGGAATCACCGCTTGAAAATCTTGAAGAATGGCGCTATTGGAGGAGGCTACTAGGGTGATTTCTTTAAAGCGCGAGAGTTCTGAGGTCACCTCGTTTAAGACCAGCTTGTTTTTATAACCACTTTTCACCGGGAGCAACCAATCTTCCTGCTTGAACAGTAAAACAAAGCGGCTAAAATGCAATTGTTCCTTAAGAATGAAGGTAAAGATCCGATACAGCTGCTCAACCGCTATATTTGCATTAATGGCGTTGGTCAGCTCTAGAATGGAGTGCAAACGGTGGTCCTTGAGTTCAAGGTGAGTTAAAGCTGATGACTGGCTATTTTGCATATTAGATGCCTAATTGCCACAAATGTAAAAGCTTTCTCCTTGCGCAAATAGAGACCGCTAAGAACTTATGAAAGCGAGGTTGTTCAAAGTAGCTTTTTGAATTTCCTGCAATTCTGTAAAAAAGTTCTTGTTTTTCAAGAAGAAATACCTATCTTTGCATTCCATTTTCGAAAAGTAATACAAATGAAAAAAGATATCCACCCTTCAGATTACCGCCTAGTAGTGTTCAAAGACATGTCTAACGAGTATTCGTTTATTTGTCCTTCTTGCGCTGAAACCAAAGAAACCATTTCTTGGGAAGACGGCAACGAGTACCCATTAGTGAAGCTCGATATCTCTCACAAATCACATCCGTTCTTTACTGGTATCGCACAGTTCGTAGATACAGCAGGACGTATCGACAAATTCAAAAACCGTTACGGTCGTCACATGAAATAATTGACACTATGCTAGGTTTTACATATCTAGCTACTACATATTGAAAGGCTCCAATTTGGGGCCTTTTTTTATGCGCTTTGGTTTCTAAAGTTTGCTCCTTAGTTTCTAAAGCAGATTTGCTAGCGCGCAAATTTAGCGGCGGCCCGCGAAAGCCGATCGTTCATGGCAAGCCCGAGCCCATGGTTAGGGAAGGGTTCTACATAAATTTTTTCAACCTGAGCAGTGTCGGCCTCGTGCAGTGCTGCATACAAATTGCGCGCGGCTTCGGTGAGCGCAGCATCCTGACTCAAGACCAAATGTGGACCTGTAATAAGTTCATTTTTGCCAATTGTAATTTGCAGCGCATTTTGATTTTCATTTGCTGGTTTGAAGCCTAAAAACAAGGGAGTATGGGTGGCGTAGTGGTGCTTGACCATCCCGCTGGTTAGTACGCCGTTGTGCTCATGAACTTTTGCCGCAGGGTTGTAGCCCAATACTTCGGCGAGCGCTTCTGTGGTAACGCCGCCGTGTCTGTAAATCAGTACGCGCTCGTTTTCGAGGCCAATAATGGTAGATTCCAAACCTTCCCAACAAGCACCGCCATCGAGAATGTATGGTATGCGCCCGGTGAGTTGCTCTAAAACGTGTGTAGCCGTTGTTGGGCTCAGTTGGCCATACAAATTAGCGCTCGGTGCAGCAAGTGGCCTTCCGAGCGCAGAAAGGAGTTCTTGCAGCGCTGGGTGCTTCGGAAAGCGAATGGCAACGGTGTCTTGCCCGCCAGTAATGAGTGGGCTCACCAAACTGCTTTTGGGAACAATAAAGGTGAGTGGGCCAGGGCAGAAAACACTTGCTAATTTTTGAAATACTTCAGGAAATACTTCTATGTAGGGCAAGGCTTGAGCTAAGCTGGCAAAATGCAAGATCAGTGGGTTCGATGTCGGGCGGCCTTTGGCCTTGAATATATCGAGAACGGCGTCGTCGTTGTTGGCGTCAGCGGCCAGACCATAGACGGTTTCGGTAGGGACCGCAACGGTTTGGCCACTTTGAAGTAAAATGAGTGCTTTGCTGAGGTCTGTACCAATCTCGGTGTTCATGAAGCAAAGTTAGTGTAAACTTAAAAAAAGTACCTGTTTTTACTTGAACAAATGATTTTTGCGTGTACCTTTGTGTAGAACAATTCTAAATAAGATGCAAGTCATTCTCGCCGATAGCAATGAGCTCATCCGTTTGGGTTTAAGAACCATCTTAAACGCCCAGGCTGGTATCAGTATTGTAGGCGAAGCCAAAAACCAAGACGAGCTCTTAGCCCAACTCAAAACCTTTGGCGCCGATGTCGTGCTCATCGACTTCACCTCCCACGGCTTCAGCATCGATATCGTTCCAAAAGCATTGTCTAAATTCAAAGACCTCCGCTTTGTAGCGATCACCGAAGCCCAACACGCTCCAATTCTCATTGACGCGCTCAAGTCTGGAGTCACGAGCTATGTCAAAAAAGATTGCGAACTCGCCGAAATCATCGACGCCGTTAAAGAAACCGCGCAAGGCAAGCAGTTTTTCTGTGGTCAAATTTTAGAAACCATCCAAAAAGCGAACATAGACGTCGACGAACTCCATACCGAAGATTTCAGTTGTGGACCAGTGGTGCTTTCCGAAAGAGAAAACGAAATCATTACGCTCATCGCCGAAGGGCAAACCAACGAGCAAATTGCCGAAATTCTTTTCTTGAGCAAACACACCGTCAATACGCACCGCAAAAACATCATGGCCAAATTAGGCGTAAAGAACACCGCTGGCATCGTGATGTACGCCGTGAAGACAGGTTTGGTGTCGCCAAATCGCTTCTTGTTTGCACCTAGTCTGAACTAATTAAAAGGCAACGCTAAATTTCAGATTGAAAAGCCGCTGCGTGAGGTAATTCGGCACCGAATAAAACTTCCCTTGCACATCCTGGATCCATTGCTTAGAAAGCACGTTGTTGACCCCAAGAATATTGAAGATCTCCAAAGAAATGAGCGCTTGATCGAGTGCTTGCCAACCTTTTTTACCCTGTTTGATTTCGGATTTGTTGTGCAATAAATCGTAAGACAGCCCGAGGTCTACCCTAAAGTAAGAACGGATGCGCAGGGTGTCTTTGTAGCGCGTAAAGTCGGGCGGTCCGTAGGGAAGTCTGGAGCCGTATTGCAAGCCCATTTGCACTTTAAAGGCTTCGTAGCCTGGCATTTGGTCTTGTACGAGCGCCCCAAAGGTGAGCCATTGGTCGGTTGGGCGCGGAATAAATCCGGGCAAAATGACTGCGGAGTCTACGACGGTTTGGTCTTCGCTGTAGCCAAAAATGATGCGTTCCCCGGCCGCGTTGTAGTAGTTGGTGTAGGAGTCACCTTTGATGTCTTCTTTGGTGGACAGCAAACCCAGTTTAAAGAACGATTGAATGCCTTCTACAAACTCGCCGTGTACGTTGATGTCTAAGCCATAAGCGTAGCCAACCGCGTTGTTGTTGGCGTAGTAGCGGGTGCGCACATTTTCGATTTCGTAAGGGTTGAGGTCCCAGAGGTATTTGTAGTAAAGTTCGGTGTTGAGTTTAAATGGCGTTTGTCGCCCCCACATCTGAAACAAGAATTCAGAGCCTGCCACTACATGCAAAGATTTTTGAGCAAGCACCCCTAAAGCTAATTGGCCGTCAAAAGTCCGGAATTCGCGGTAAAATGGCGGTTGGTAATAAAGCCCAGTAGACAACTTAAATAGCAAGCCACGGCGTACGGCCTTGCCATTTTGCCACATGTAGGCTGCCGGCGCATAGGAGAAACTTAGGCGGGGCGTGAAGTAAGGTTCTTTATTGATGCTCGTGTAGCCCCCGCGCAGCCCAAACTGAAAATTCAGCCTACGGGTAGAGATGTCGAGGGTGTCGGTCCAGGTTTTTTGTTGCTCTCCTTCTTTATAAACGCCCGATACAATTTTGTTGCGCTGCACTTTTGTCCAGGAATTGGACCATTGCACGAATGCGGTGCTGCGGTAGCCATCCAGCGCAAGGTTGCCTTTGATGGTCTCGAACAAAACAATTGAGTCGGGTTGTGTTTGCGGGAGGCTGTAACCCGAAGAGTCGATGAGGCGCCACTCGCTGAGCTGATCTTTGAAGTGGTCGGCTTGTACCTGAAAACCCCATGAAATTTCGTTATAGCGTTTGCGGTTTTTATTGACATCGGTAAAACCGTCTTCGATTAAGTAGCTGCCGTTGTGGTAGACCGAAAAAATTTGCGCACGCAAGCGGTTGCGGCCATGGTTGAGAAAGCCGCCCACGCCGAGGGTGGCAATGGAGTCGCCAAATTCTTCTTTGGAAGGGTCGGTCTCGAGTTCATTGATGTAGTATTGGCCGAGGATATCAAAATACTCGCGTTCGTCTGACTCAAAAGCTGTGGCGTAAAAATCGAGTTTGAGTTGGTCTTTGGCATATTTCAAGGAAGTGCCGCCCATCAGGGTCTGGAAGTTCGAGTTTTCTTGACCTTCAAAATAAATCATGAGGCGGTATGCTTCGTTGGCGGTTCCGAAATCGGACTGTGCGGTTTGGGGCGCAAAGCGGTAAGCGTTGGTCGAGAAGTGCCCAAGGAAACTCCAGGTCCAGTTTTCATTGAGTTGGTAGTTGGTCAGGATTTGCGCATCGGCAAAAACCGGGTTGTAGGCGCCTTTGGTGGGCAGCGTGTTGAGAAAGTAACCGTTCGATCTGTAGCGCGCCCCAACCAAAAAATTAAAGCGCTGATTCACGGCTTCTTCTACGTGCGCCTCCACCCCGAGCAAGGAAGCCATTGCTGAAGCATGAAAAGCGTCAGGGGTTTTGTAGGTAATATCCAATACAGAACTCAGGCGGTCGCCGTAGTTGGCTGCAAAACCTCCCGCGCTAAATCGGACATCCTCGACTAAAGAAGAGTGGATAAAACTCATGCCTTCTTGCTGCCCGCTGCGCGTTAAAAACGGACGAAACACCTGAAAGCCATTGACATATACTAAGTTTTCGTCGTAGTTGCCACCGCGCACGTTGTAGTTGGACGTAAGTTCGTTGTTGGAGGTAGCGGCGGTGGTGAGGGTGAGGGTTCGTTCTAAGCCCACAATTCCTTTCAAGTTGAGTTGTGGCATTTTTTCGATTTCAAATGGGTTTTGCCCTTCTTGGCGCACTACCACACCACGGTTGTCCTGTATCGCAAAACTTTGATCGGGCAACTCTTGCAGCGTTTTGCTGTCGGTAATGATGGTATTTAAAGTGAGTTTGGTTTCTTCGAAGAAATACTGGATTTCAAGTATTTGCCCCACTCGAATGTTGTTAAAAGCGTAATAACCTTCTTGATTTGTGGTGGTTTCTGCTGGGATGTTCACAGAGCGGTTGTCTTGCACCATGAGTTGAACTTTGGCACCCACAGCAGGTTTCTTTCCTTTGAGGTAACAATGCCCAAAGACTGTGATGTCTTGTGCCCAATAGAGCAGGGGTGAGGTGAGCAAGAAAAGAAGTAAAAGCTGCTTCATTGTGACAAAGTTACAATCCTTAACGACCATTTCCGCGCTTTATTTGCTTTTCGCTCATTTTCATGTAGCAGAAGTTTGCTTACATTTGTTTTATGTTGCCTCAAGACAAAACAATCATTGGCCGCAGAGAACTCGCTGCATTGCCCGACTTCGGTTTAGAACAAGTAAAGGTGAAAGTAGATTCTGGTGCCTATACTTCAAGTATACACGTGACTTCATGCTTTGAAAAAGCGGGTCAACTCCATGTCGTATTTCTCGATGATAAACACCCGGGCTTTACCGGTCAAGAGATGCACTTTAAAAAATTTAGAACTAAAAAAGTGAAGAGCAGTAACGGAGAGGTTCAAGAGCGTTATTTTGTATTTGGAACAATGATTATTGCGGGTCTTTCGATTCAAACTGAATTTTCTTTGACTGTTAGAAAAGGCATGCGCTATCCTATTTTGCTGGGTCGCAAAATTCTCAATAAATATTTTCTCATTGATACAAGTCAAAAATACCTATATCTTCCAATTCAACAACACGCATGAAAATTGCCATTCTCTCCAGAAACTCCCATTTGTACTCTACACGCAGGCTAGTAGAAGCTGCAGAAGCTGCAGGTCACGAAGCGCACGTCATTGACCATCTTAAGTGCAACATTGAAATCGAACAAACAGGCCCCGCCCTTTTTTACCATAATCAATATCTAAAAGGTTTTGATGCCGTCATTCCGCGCATTGGTGCATCGGTTACTTTTTACGGAACGGCCGTGGTGCGTCAGTTTGAAATGATGAATGTCTTTACAGCCGTGGGTTCACGCGGTATTATCCATTCCCGCGACAAACTCCGCTGCTTACAAGTGTTGTCTAAAGAAGGTATTGGCTTGCCTAAAACGGTTTTCACCAATTACTCCAAAGATGTCAAACATGTGGTGAAAAGTGCAGGCGGCGCTCCGGTAGTTTTGAAATTACTTGAAGGAACCCAAGGATTGGGCGTTGTTTTAGCCGAAAACCTCAACGCCGCGCAGTCGGTTCTAGAAGCCTTCAACGGCCTTAAAGCACGTGTCATTGTTCAGGAGTTCATCCGCGAAGCCAAAGGTGCAGACATCCGTGCATTTGTCGTCGACGGCGAAGTAGTTGGGGCCATGAAACGCCAAGGTTTGCCGGGCGAGTTCCGTTCTAATTTGCACCGCGGCGGTAGTTCAGAAGTCATTGAGCTCAGCACCGAAGAAAAATATACGGCCATTCTCGCCGCCAAAGCGGTTGGTTTAGGGATTGCAGGCGTAGATTTACTGCAGTCAGCACGCGGCCCGTTGGTCTTAGAGGTGAATTCATCACCCGGCCTCGAAGGCATCGAACAAACAACTCAAACCGATATCGCAGGCAAAATCATCGCCTACATCGAAAGAAATGTCAAGCGCTAGAAAGACCATCTACAAAAAAATGAACATGCTCGGGCAAGAGATTTTGCCGGGCAAAAGCGTGCAACTCAATTTAGAGGTGGCGCATTTACACACGCGCACGCCCATACAAGTGCCTGTTCTTGTGGAGCGCGCCAAAGAAGATGGCCCCACCGTTTTGGTCATGGCAGGCCTCCACGGCGACGAACTCAACGGTATCGAAATTGTGCGCCGTTTTTTGCGCAAAAAGCTGAACAAACCCACCAAAGGCACCATTGTTTGCTTGCCGATCTTCAATATTTTTGGTTTTCTGAACCTCAAGCGCGAGTTGCCCGATGGCCGCGACCTCAACCGCAGTTTTCCGGGTAGCAACTCCGGTTCGCTGGCCGCGCAGTTTGCTTTTCACTTCATGAAAGAAATTGCACCCCACTGCGACTACATCATCGACTTCCATACCGGAGCGGCCCAGCGCAACAATTTTCCGCAAATCCGCTGTGTGTTTTCCGACCAAGAAAGCGTCGAGCTCGCCAAAGTATTCAATCCGCCGTTTATTTTACACTCGAGCCTCATTTCTAAAACTTTGCGCGAGAGTATGGTCAAGCGCAAGAAGATGCTCTTGTTGTTCGAAGGCGGAAAGTCCAACAACATCGAAGAAAACGTCGTCGAAGAAGGCCTCAATGGGCTCAAGCGCGTCATCAGTCATTTAGGAATGCGCAACTACAAAATCGATATTTCCAAAGACCGTCAACCTATTTTTATCGGCGAAAACAAATGGATGCGTGCTCCTTCAAGCGGCATGTTTCAGTGCTTCGTCCCTAACGGTACCAACGTTCAAAAAGGAGAAGTACTTGCCTTGGTGACCGACCCTTACGGCAAATACGAAAAACAAATCAAGGCCAGCCAAGCAGGTTATGTCATTTGTATCAACGAAGCATCGGTTGTATACAAAGGCGATGCGATCATTCATATAGCCAAAGAAAAACCCCAACTTTAATCTATTCCAACAGTCACTATGAAAAAGGTTCTATTTCTTCTTGTTTTGAATTTATTTACCCTCCAATTGCTGGGTCAAAACAACTTTACACCTCAACAATTTTTGGGCTACAACATTGGCGAGCAGTTTACGCGCCAGCACCGTGTGGTAGACTACTTCTTTGCACTTGAAAAAGCTTTTCCGAACAATATAAAAGTGGTGAAGACGGGCCAGACCTATGAGAAACGCGACCTTTTGTTGTGTTATATCGGCACGCCCGAAAACCTAAAGAAACTCGAAGAGATCCGTCAGAAGCACCTCACCCAAGCGCCCGATGAAAAACTGGCAATTGTGTGGTTGTCTTATAACGTGCACGGCAATGAAAGCTCCGGAACAGAAGCTGCCATGCAGACAGCGTATCGCTTGCTGACCGACAAAATTGGCTATCTGGAAAATACGGTAGTTATCATGGACCCATGCTTGAATCCGGATGGCCGCGACCGCTATGTGAACTTTTATTACCAGTATGGCGCCAACCCAATTGACATGCAGCGTTTCAGCGCCAGCCACAACGAAACATGGCCAGGCGGGCGCCCCAATCACTACCTCTTTGACCTCAACCGCGACTGGGCCTGGATGACCCAAATTGAATCTGCGGTGCGCATGCAACAATACAACTTATGGTTACCTCACGTACACGTCGACTTCCACGAGCAGGGCATCAATGAGCCGTATTATTTTCCGCCGGCAGCAGAGCCGTATCATGAAGTCATTACCAATTGGCAGCGCGAGTTTCAGCAAGAAATCGGCAAAAACCACGCAGGGTATTTTGACAAAGCAGGTTGGTTGTACTTCTCCAAAGAAATCTTTGATTTACTCTACCCAAGCTACGGTGACACCTACCCAACCTACAGCGGCAGCATCGGCATGACCTACGAGCAGGGCGGAAGCGGGCGCGCAGGGCTTGCGGTCATTACCCAAGTGGGCGACACCCTTCGTTTGTCCGACCGCGTGGCGCATCATGTCACCACCGGGCTTTCAACCGTAGAAACGAGCGCGCGCAATGCAGATAAATTGGTTGCTGAATACCAAAAGTTCAGAAAACAAAAAGATTTCAAATACGACAGCTACGTCATCAAGGGTAGCAACAACCAGATCGCACCACTTTTGGACTTACTCGGCAAAAACAATATCGATTGGCAAATGGTTTCTACCAGCACCCAAGCGGTTGCTGCCAAAGGTTTCCATTTCAAAACCGGCGCACAAGAAGCATTCAAGCTAGAAATTGGCGATATTTTAGTGTCTACCCAACAAGAAAAAGGAACACTCGTTTCGGTCTTGTTTGAACCCCGCACCAAATTGTCAGACAGCCTCACCTACGACATCACTGCGTGGTCCATGCCTTACGCTTACGGTTTGGATGCTTATGCGGTTGAAGGCCAATTAAAAGCTACACCATATGTAGCAACTGGCGAGCGCAAATCTGATTTCATGGCAACGGAAGGCTTCATGGGCTATGCCGTTCGTTGGGAAACCATGCAAACCGCACGCTTTTTAAATGCGGTGCAGCAAGCGGGTCTGAAGGTCTATTTTCATGAAAAAGGCTTCAAGCTCAATGGCCAAACCTACGCACCCGGAACACTTCTTTTACTTGCTGGCGAAAACAAGCGCCCAGATTTCCATAAGGTCATCAATGACTACGCTGCGCGTTATCAAGTTGACATCAAAGGCTTGCTCACCGGCATGGCCGATGCAGGCCCAGACTTCGGTTCTTCATCTGTGAAAATGGTGCCCAACCCAAAAGTGGGAATCCTAGCGGGCGACAGCTTTTCTTCCCTCAACGTAGGCGAAATCTGGCATTTCTTCGAACAGCAACTCAACAAAGCAGCACATCTTATCTTTGAAGACGACCTCAATGGCGCGCTCTCGAGCTTAGATGTCTTGTTTGTGCCAGAAGGCGGCTATGATATCGCTGGCAATGAAGCCCTCACCAACTGGGTGCGCGCAGGCGGAACCCTCATCGTTACGGGTGGGGCGGTAGACGCCCTCGCAGACCAACCTGGTTTCGGACTCAAAAGCAAAGAAAGTGCAGCCGGCGCGCCCTCGCCAATTGCCTATGCCAACCAAGAGCGCGACCAAATCTCAGACAACATCATTGGCGCCATCTATCCTTGCGTCCTCGACAACTCCAACCCAATGGCTTTTGGCTACAATTTCTACTACACCCTCCGCCAAGGCGCCAGCATCTATGAGCTCGAAGGCAAGCCCGTCTTTGAACTCGAGAAAAATGCCCAAGCAGTCAACGGTTTTGTAGGCGCACGCGTCAAAAAACAACAATCCGAAGCCGATATCGCTGGCACAGTCCAGTACGGCCGCGGCACTATTGTCTATTTGCTCGACAACCCACTCTTCCGCGGCTTCTGGGAAAGCGGCAAATTAATGGTAGTGAATTCGATATATTTTGTGAATCAGTAGGGGCGCTAAACCTCAAAAATCCCATGCTTAATCGCATACAACACCATGCCGGCGATGTTTTTGGTATTGGTTTTATACCTGATGCGTTCGCGGTGCCCTTCAATTGTTTTGACTGACACAAATAAGGCGGCAGCCATTTCCTGATTTGTTCTTTCCTGACAGATGAGCCGCAAGACTTCTATTTCGCGCTTACTGAGGCGCAGTGATGGATCTTCGTTATCGTTTACTGGAGAGAATTCTGTGGACATCTGTGCTTTTAAATAGGGTGGAGAAACGTTTTTTTTCTCAACCGCATGAAAACGGATAAACAGCACTAATTATTTGAATGAAATGTGATTTAGGGTGAAAACCCTTGGTGGGTCAAGTATTGTATTTTATAATTGAAAATGGGTGAAGAAGTTGGTGCTAAGACAAGGATTACCTCCCCCTCCTCGCCAACGCCTCATAAACCACATGTTGTAAGTCGGTTCGGATGTTCAGGTCGCGGAGTTTCCAGTTGTCTTGGTTGGGGTGCACGCGGTTGGACAAGAAGATGAAGATGACTTTGTTTTTGGGGTCGGCCCAGGCGAGGGTGCCCGTGAAGCCGGAGTGTCCGAATGATTGTTGGGAGGCCAAGACGTCGCAGGTGCCGCCTCCGCTTGCGTTAGGGCGGTCGAAACCAGCGGCGCGGCGGTTGCCAGGATACTGTTGTTTGGTGAATTCGGTGTAGGTGGCTTGCGAGAAAAATTGTTGCCCTGCCATTTCTCCTTTATTGAGAAAGAGTTGCATGATATGCGCCAAACTCCAGGCATTGGAAAAAATACCGGCATGACCGGCTATTCCACCGAGCATAGCCGCACCAGGGTCGTGGACATAACCGCGCAAGAGTTGCTTGCGGAAGGCTTGGTCGTCTTCGGTAGGTACGATTTGTTGATCTGCAAATTGTTTGCGTGGCTGATACAAAATGCGCCCTAGACCTAATGGTAAATAGATGTTGCGTCGCAAATAACTCGCTTGGCTTTCGCCTATGATTCTTTCCAAGATAGGTTGGGTGAAATAATAACAGAGGTCGGAATAGACATATTTCTTGGGGCCGAGCTCTGAGCGCAGGATTTGGGCGTACATGCTGTCTTTGTAGTTCTTATGGATGTACATGCCGTTTGCGACCTCTATTGGAAAATCATCAGATTGTTTATTTTGGTAGATGCTACTTTTCCATGCACCATCGGAAAGCGTACGCTTATAAAACGGAATCCAAGGTGTGAGGCCTGCTTGGTGGGCCATGATTTCCCTGATTTTGAGTGCCGCAAACGGCGAAGCACCCACGACTTCAGGAATATAACTGCCAATGGTTTGATCGAGGTTGAACTTTTCTTTGGAATGTTGTTGCATGGCGAGTAGGGTAGAAGCGGCTATTTTAGTGACCGACGCGATGTCGTACATGGACTGCAAATCAATTTCTGGTGCATTGGTTTCGTAACCTTGCTTGCCATAGGCTTTGTGCCAAATGACTTTGTCTTCTACCGCTACCAAAAGCTGACAACCCGGATACGCGCCAGCGTCTATTCCTTTTTGCGCAATGACATCAAGTTGTTGAAGGTCCTTACTGGCTAGGCCAATTTCTTCTGGATTTGAAATACCGAGGCGTCCGTTGGCTTCAAGACCCGCAGCACTCAAGCCTCCCATGAGCAACTGTGCAATTTGCGCCTGTGCAATAGGGTGGTTTTCGTGCGCTATAATGATCGCGTCGAATACGGAAGTGTCTATATCCTTGAGTATTTGATGCTCGCCAAAAACGACAAGTATATTTTGGTCTGTGCTGTCTAGGAGTTCAATTTTTTCAGCGGCCCATTTCGGGATATGATTGCTATGAGGAGCCGCTGCATGTAAACTAAAAATGCAAATTTCGGGGTAGGTCAGGCCATAAAATTTAGAAACTGCTGCCGGAATTTGCAGAGAGTCGGCAGCAAAAAAGGCCATGCGGTCGGCATAGAGGTTGAGCGTTTCGGTAAATACAGAAGAATTGCCACCAAGCGCCATGCAGGCCAATTTTTGATCCAAACGACCTAAAGGCAGCACTTGCTGGTTGTTTTTAAGGAGATCAATATGTTTTCTAAACCCTTCTATTTGTTGGGATGTAGGAAGTGTATTTAAATCAGAAAATGTAGTTCCAATCCATTTGGTTGGTAGCTCGTATTTAAATTGGGAAGTTGTTGCGGTCGATTTTTGGTTAGGATAGAACTTCACTAAGGCAAAACCGAGTAGGGCTACAACAAGTATAGAGGAGAAGAGGCGCATGCGTTTCATTTAGATCAAAACTAGCGATAATTCGGCGCTTTTCAAAACAGAAAGTGTAGTTCGGACACTTACTTTAATATACGAAATTTTCCTTACAAAATCAAATTAAGTTCTTCACATTTAACAACATCTGTTGTTTACAAAAACCTAATATAAATCATGGTTTGGGGTCTTAAAGCATCGTAATTTTGCCGTGTCAAACTCTTAAAAATGTAAAATGGAATTACACGGAAAATTCGGAAAAAATGCCGACCTCGCCGCAAGTATTGGTTTGTCTGAATCGGGCGACCAATTCTGGAACCTAACACCAGCAGAACTCATCGAGGACTGCATTATTTTGGGCGAAGGCATGCTGTCCGATACCGGCGCACTTGCTATTGAAACCGGCGAATTTACCGGCCGTTCACCCAAAGACCGCTTTATTGTGCGCGATGCCAAAACAGAAGATGCTGTTTGGTGGGGCGATGTCAATATTGGTTTTGAGCCTGCAAAGTTTGACGCGCTATACGAGCGCATGAAAGCGCATTTGGCCGAGCAAGACCTTTATGTAAGAGACGTCTATGCATGTGCTGATGAGGAATACCGCATGAATATCCGCGTGGTTGCCGAATTGCCGTGGTCAAGTCTTTTTGCGCACAACATGTTTTTACGCATAGAGGCCAATGAAATCGAAGACTTCCTACCTGAATGGCATATCGTATGTGCACCTAGTTTTTTAGCTGATCCAGCTCTTGATGGAACGCGTCAGTCGAACTTCGCTATTCTCAACTTTACTAAAAAAATGATCCTTATTGGTGGAACCGGTTACACTGGCGAAATCAAAAAAGGAATTTTCTCTGCACTGAATTTCATCCTGCCTCACGAAAAGAACGTGTTGTCTATGCACTGCTCTGCCAACATTGGCCAAGACGGCGACACCGCCATTTTCTTTGGTTTGTCTGGTACAGGTAAAACAACACTTTCTTCAGATCCGAACCGCCGCTTAATTGGCGACGACGAACACGGCTGGAGCGCCAACAGCGTTTTCAACTTTGAAGGCGGTTGCTATGCCAAAACCATCGACTTATCCCGCGAGAAAGAACCACAAATCTACGACGCCATTCGCTTTGGCGCTTTATTAGAAAACGTCGGGTTTCCGCAAGAATCTTCAGCCCCAGATTATACAGACGGAAGCATTACCGAAAACACCCGTGTATCTTACCCAATACACCACATTGACAACATTGCCGTGCCATCCATCGGCTCAGCGCCAAAAAATATTTTCTTTTTAACGGCCGATGCCTTTGGTGTCTTGCCTCCAATCTCCAAACTCACCAAAGCGCAAGCGATGTACCACTTTATGTCGGGTTACACCGCAAAGGTAGCCGGCACCGAGGTAGGTATCACCGAACCAACCACTACTTTCTCGGCTGGTTTTGGCGCCGCTTTCTTGCCTTTACACCCTGCTAAATATGCAAAGTTACTTGGCGACAAATTAGAAGGCACAGACATCAATGTTTGGCTCATCAATACAGGGTGGTCTGGCGGTTCTTACGGCGTTGGTTCAAGAATGAAGTTGTCCTACACACGCGCCATGATTACCGCAGCGCTTACCGGCAAACTCAAGGACGTCGCCTACGAAAACATGCCTTTCTTTGAGTTGGCATTTCCTAGTACTTGCGAAGGCGTACCCACAGAATTACTCAACCCTCGCAACACCTGGGCCGACAAACAAGCTTACGATCAAACAGCAGCGAGCTTAGCCGCTAAGTTTGTCAAAAACTTTGATAAGTTTGCAGCCGAGACCGACGCCAGCATTTTAGCTGCGGCGCCTCAAGTGCCTGCATAGTTCCTCCTTTCCATCAGTCAACAATTTTGGAAAGAACCTAGGGCCGCAATAGCGGCCCTTTTTTTGGCATTTTAAATGAGGCACAAAAAAAGCCCCGACCAAAAGGACGGAGCTTTGAAGTATGGGTGATACTAACGGCTTAACGCTTGTGCATTCCTTCGTCAGATACTGTTAATTTTTTACGGCCTTTGCGACGACGCGCAGCCAATACACGACGACCGTTTTTTGTGGCCATACGGCTACGGAAGCCATGTTTGTTTCTTCTTTTTCTTACCGATGGTTGAAACGTTCTTTTCATGTCGTGTCGTTATTTGTAATGTTTTTGGGAATGCAAAGATAGTTAATTTTTTAGAATTTCAAATTCTTTCGACAAAAATCGTGAAAAAAAGCCATTGCCCCAAGAAAGCACGTTAAATTTGTAGAGCAAAGCGCCATAGCCATGATGAGACCCAAAAAAACAAAAGAACCCAAAGTAAAATTAACCAAAGACAGCTGGCGCAAGGCTGCGCGTTTCCTGCGTTACCTGAAGCCTTATGCGGGCACTTATTTTATAGGCTGGATCTTCTTGGTGCTTAGCACATCTGCGGGCTTGGTCTTTCCTTACCTCATGGGTAAGTTACTCGGTAGCTCCAATACAACTTCTAATCCGGAGCAAGCCATTCGCTTAATCGATCTCTCAAACGTCAACCAGATTGCATTTGCGCTCTTCATACTGTTCTTTTTTCAAAGTGTGTTTTCTTTTGTGAGGGTTGTACTTTTTAATAACGTCACCGAAAACGCCCTGCGCGACATGCGCAACGATGCCTTTTCGAAGTTGGTCTACATGCCCATGGATTTTTTCAACCGTCAAAAGGTAGGGGAGCTCACTTCAAGAGTGGCATCGGACATCACCCAAATTCAAGAAGTACTCCGCACCACTATTGCCGAATTCTTCAGACAAATCATCATTGTTTTTGGCGGCATCGCCTTTTTGTTCTTTATTTCTTGGAAACTCTCCCTGATCATGCTAGCAACGGTTCCAGTCATGGCTATTGTCGCTGTGTTTTTTGGCCGCTACATCCGCAAACTCAGTAAAGAAGCGCAAGACTACATCGCCACCTCTAATTCGGTCTTAGAAGAGGCGCTAACCGGCATTGCCAATGTAAAAGCCTTTACCAACGAATGGTTTTTGTTGGGTAAATACAAAAAGAGCACCCAACAAACCCGCGACCTCAATGTGAGGAGCGGAATTTGGCGCGGTTTGTTTGTGTCGTTTATCATCTTTTGCTTGTTCGGCGCCATCGTATTTATAGTTTGGAAGGGCCTTCTCATGACCCAAGGCCCCAATCCTGAGTTGGCATCTGAAGGTTTTTATCAGTTTGTGTTGTTCACCATCATGATGGGCGCCTCTATTGGTTCTTTACCCGATTTATACGCCAGCGTACAAAAAGCAGTCGGCGCCACCGAAAACCTTCTTGATTTACTCCAAGAAGAAGGTGAAAATTTGACAACAAAAGTGGATCAATCTATTGAAATAAATGGATCGCTACGTTTCGAAAACCTCATCTTTCACTACCCCCAACGACCTGATATCAACGTTTTAAAAGGAATTGACTTCAAAGTAGAGCCTAATCAAACCCTAGCCTTAGTGGGGCAAAGTGGTTCTGGTAAATCGACAATTGCCAATTTGATCTTGCAATTCTATAAGCCTACCTCAGGACACATCTATTTTGGCGACCAAAAGGCATCCGACCTCGATTTACACGCTTTGCGCCAGCACATGGCGATTGTACCGCAAGAAGTCTTGTTGTTTTCGGGCAGCATCTTAGAAAACATCCGTTTTGGACGCCCAGATGCCACCGACGCTGAAGTTATGGAAGCTGCACAAAAAGCCAACGCCTGGGAATTCATTTCTACCTTCCCTGATCTGTTAGCTACGGAAGTCGGGGACCGCGGCATTCAGTTGTCAGGTGGGCAAAAACAACGCATTGCTATTGCGCGCGCAATTTTAAAAAATCCTTCGATTTTGATTCTCGATGAAGCGACTTCCGCGCTCGATTCAACTTCTGAACGCCTGGTGCAAGAAGCGCTAGATGTCTTGATGAAAGGCCGCACATCAATCGTGATTGCGCACCGTTTGTCTACCATTCGGCAGGCAGATCAAATATTGGTCTTGCAAGATGGTCAGATCATGGAGCAAGGCAAGCACGACGAACTCATGGTACTCAATGGCCAATACGCTACTTACGTGGCGCAGCAGTTGATTTAATTACTTGAAGAGAGATTCTACAAAGGCCTTGCGGTCAAAAAGCTGGAGGTCTTGCATTTTTTCGCCAACGCCAATATACTTCACCGGAATTTTCATTTGGTCAGAGATGCCAATGACCACTCCACCTTTTGCCGTGCCGTCTAATTTGGTAACTGCTAAAGCATTGATGTCTGTGGCTTGTGCAAATTGCTTGGCTTGTTCGTAGGCGTTTTGCCCGGTTGAACCATCTAGCACCAACAAAATTTCGTGAGGGGCATTCGGCACTACTTTATCCATCACGCGCTTGATCTTGGAGAGCTCTTGCATGAGGTTGACTTTGTTGTGCAAGCGCCCAGCAGTATCGATGATCACGACATCGGCACCTTGTGCCTTGGCCGATTGCAATGCGTCAAAAGCTACACTTGCTGGGTCGGCACCCATGCCTTGTTGAACGATAGGAACGCCAACGCGGTCGGCCCAAATGATGAGTTGGTCTACGGCAGCTGCTCTAAAGGTGTCGGAGGCACCCAAAACTACTTTGAGGCCGGCTTGTTTCATTTGGTAAGCGAGTTTGCCAATAGTGGTGGTTTTGCCCACGCCGTTGACGCCCACAACCATGAGGACATAAGGGTTGCCATCGGTTGGCTTGTCCACTTTGAGTTTGCCTTCAAAGTTGGCAGCGTTTTCTTCGAGTAAGCCGATGATTTCGTCTCGGAGAATTTGGTTGAGTTCTTCGGAGTTGATGACGCGGTCTTTGGAGACGCGGTTTTCGATGCGCTCGATGATTTTGAGGGTGGTCTCGACGCCGACATCGGCGGTAATGAGGAGTTCTTCGAGGTCGTCGAGGACGCCTTGATCTACACGACTTTTGCCCACGAGCAGGCGCGTGATTTTAGAGAAAAAGGTTTGTTTGGTTTTCTCTAGACCTTGATCGAGGGTTTCTTTTTGAACCGGATCGAGGGTTTCTTTTTTAGATTTCGAAAAAAAATCAAATATGCCCATTTGCTAAGGTAAAAAAAAAGCTCCCAACTTGGAAGCTTTAAAAGGGAATGCACAACAGTTTAGCCTTTGGTAAACCACTCTTTAACTTTGTCGTTGTGTACGATTTCTTCTTTGAAGGTGTAAGAGCCAGACTTTTCAGACTTGACCATTTTGATCACCTTTGTATGTTCTTTACCTCCACCTTTCTGTAGGGATGCAACTACTTTCTTTGCCATGACTTACTTATTTAATTTCTTTATGGACAGTCATACGCTTAAGGATGGGATTGTATTTTTTAATCTCCATACGGTCTGGCGTATTTTTACGGTTCTTAGTGGTGATATAGCGTGATGTACCAGCCATACCAGATTCTTTGTGCTCTGTGCACTCGAGAATTACTTGGATGCGGTTGCCTTTACTCTTCTTAGCCATTTTTTAAATGTTTATTCTGTTTCCCAACAGGTTATTTCAAAAATCCTTTTTGGCGTGCTTCTTTCAAGCAAGCGGAGATTCCTTTTTTGTTGATGGTGCGCAATGCAGCAGCAGAAATCTTTAAAGTGATAAAATTATCTTCTTCAGGAACGAAAAACTTCTTCGTGATCAAGTTCGGATAAAAACGACGCTTGGTCTTGCGATTTGAGTGCGATACGTTGTTTCCAACCATCACTGACTTTCCTGTTAACTGACAAACTCGTGACATGTCTATATTATTACGTGTAATTACAAAAGCGGATGCAAAGATAACAACTTTTTACAATACTGCAAACCCATTATCCACAAAATAGCTGCCTTTTTCAACAAAGCGCATTATTTCCCTTGATTTCTCGGATGATGACTCAAGATAGCCTTGCGTAAAAAACGCTGATCAAGATGCGTGTAAATCTCTGTGGTGGTGATAGATTCGTGTCCGAGCATCTCTTGAACAGCGCGCAAATTAGCCCCGCCTTCCACTAAATGTGTCGCAAAACTATGTCGAAAAGTATGCGGAGAAATTTGCTTTCCTAAGCCAATTTTTTGAGCTAATTGTTTGATGATCGTAAAAATCATGACTCTCGTGAGGGCGGCACCCCTTCTGTTCAAAAAAATGAAGTGTTCGTGTCCTTTTTTGATCGGAACTTCAAGTCTAGATTGCGCTGTGTAGGTAGAGATTTCCTTTACAACTTGTGGCGACACCGGCACCAAACGCTCTTTATTGCCTTTTCCTATTACCCGGATAAATCCTTCGTCAAAATACAAATCAGAGAAACGCAGGCCAATGAGTTCCGATACGCGCAGTCCACAGCTGTAAAGTGTTTCGAGCATGGCGTGGTTGCGCTCACCCTCTGCCGCACTTAAATCAATGGCTGCAAGTAAGGCATCGATTTCGTCAATTTCAAGTACTTCGGGTAATTTTCTGCCAAGTTTGGGTTGCTCCAAGAGTTCAGATGGATCGACATGAATGTACCGTTCTAAGATGAGGTATCTAAAAAACTGCTTGATGCCCGAAATAATGCGCGCCTGACTACGTGCACTCAGCCCAAGGTCGTAAAGATACGCCACGAAAGTTTTGAGTTGTTCGTATGTCACTTGTTCAGGCTTGCTTTTTTCGGTTGTGAAATAGTCGGCTAACAAACTGATATCGCGCTGATAGGCAAGGATGGAGTTTTCAGCCAAACCCTTTTCGATTTTCAGGTATGAAACAAAATCCTTAATATAGCGCTCCCAATGCATGTCTTATGAAGTTGCTCGTTGTCAATGGTCCTAACCTGAATTTGCTCGGAACCCGAGAAACACAAATATATGGGAATGTCACATTCGAAGCTTATTTTGAGACGCTCAAAGCGCAAACTGATCATACTTTAAGTTATTTTCAATCTAATATTGAAGGTGAACTGATTGATTGCCTCCAAAACGCAACTGCCGATGGCATCATTCTCAATGCAGGGGGCTACACCCACACGAGCGTTGCCTTGCGCGATTGCATTGCCGCTATTTCCATTCCAGTTGTTGAGGTACACATTTCTAATGTTGCTGGACGCGAAAGCTTCCGTCATGAGTCCTTACTGAGCCCGGTTTGTAAGGGTTGTATTTTTGGTTTTGGCCTCAACGGTTACCGCCTGGCCATCGAAGCGTTTGAGTTGTAGTTTTTTTTGGCATCATTTTGGTAACAAACGCCAAAATTCAACCCATGAAATTATCCTTAACTTTAAGCTTACTCTTTCTTTTCACGGCTACTTCTTTTGCGCAGCGCAAGGTGCAACTCGTGATTCTATTCGATACTTCCAACAGCATGGATGGCTTGCTCAACCAAGCGAAATCTCGCATTTGGGCTATTGTCAATGAGGCTTCTACACTGACCTATCAAGGCGCTCCGGTTACCTTAGAAATCGCCATGTACGACTACGGTAATTCCACTATTCCAGCTACTCAAAACTACATCCGTAAGCAACTCGATTTTTCTACAGACCTCGATTTGGTCTCTGAAAAACTCTTTGGCTTGCGCACCAGTGGTGGCGACGAATTTTGTCCTGCTGTCATAGTTTCTTCGCTGAAAGAACTCAATTGGTCAAATAGCCCGCAAGACCTCAAACTCATTTATATTGCAGGTAACGAATCCTTCAAACAAGGGCCAATCTCGACTTCAACTGCTTGCGTACTCGCCGCCGAGAAACACGTTTTGGTGAGTACCATTTTTTGTGGAGACCGTCTGCAAGGCGTCAATTTAGGCTGGAAAGAAGGTGCCGATTGCGCTAAAGGTGATTTTTTTAATATCAATTCAGATGCTGCCATCAAACAAATCGAAACTCCTTTTGACGATCAAATCATTGAACAAAACCGCTTACTGAACAACACCTACATTGGTTATGGATCGGTGGCAGTTGAATCGAAGTCCAAACAACTTTCTCAAGACGAAAATGCATGGGGTATTTCCAAATCCGTTGAAACGGAGCGTTATATAGTGAAGTCTAAGTCGAGTTACAAAAACGACAAATGGGATATTGTCGATGCCAACAAGGCTGATTCCACTAAATTACGGCAGTTAAGTGACGACGAATTGCCGGCCGAAATGAAAGGAATGAACGCCGAACAGCGCAAGGCTTTCGTACAACAAAAAACAGAGGAGCGTGCAGCGATTCAAAAAGAAATGGCGCGTTTGGAGACTGAGCGCAGCAAATACATTGAAGCTGAAAAAGCCAAAACAACCCAAGCTAAACCCGATGACTTTGGAACGGCTGTCGCTACCTCAATGCGCAACAACGCCAAAACGCTTGGTTTTGATTGAGGCCTGTTTTAGGTAGCGTGTTTCTATTAACTTTGTACCTATGATGCAACAACTCGAACATTACTTTACCCATATCGATCCTGTTTTTGCAGCCTTTTTGGCCACCACCTTTACTTGGTTGGTGACCGCAGCAGGCGCTAGTTTGGTGTTCTTCTTTAAAAATATGCATCGCGGCTTGCTCGACGGCATGCTTGGCTTTACCGGTGGCGTCATGGTGGCGGCCAGTTTTTGGTCTTTGCTCATGCCTTCCATAGAACTTTCCGAAAGGATTTACCCTAGCGCACCCTGGATGCCAGCCGCTGTTGGTTTTCTGACAGGTGCGTTGTTTTTGTTTTTCCTCGACAAAAAATTACCGCATTTGCACATCAACTTCAATGAAAACGAAACCGAAGGTGTCAAAACGCAACTGCACAAAACTACCCTTTTGGTACTTGCGATTACTTTGCACAACATTCCAGAAGGCTTAGCTGTTGGGGTTTTGTTTGGCGCAGCAGCCAACGGCATGGAAGGCGCCACAATTGCTGGTGCTATCGCTTTGGCAATTGGTATTGGCATCCAAAACTTCCCGGAAGGATTTGCCGTGGCCATGCCTCTGCGGCGAGCGGGAGCGAGCCGCATGAAGAGTTTCATGTACGGCCAGCTTTCAGCTATCGTAGAACCAATTGCGGGTGTTATTGGCGCCGTTGCGGTCATTTATATGGAACCCATTTTACCTTTTGCGCTGTCTTTTGCTGCCGGCGCCATGATCTTTGTGGTGGTAGAGGAGGTCATCCCCGAAACCCAGCGCGACAAATACACCGATGTTGCCGTTTTGGGCTTTATCGGGGGCTTCTTAGTAATGATGATCTTAGATGTAGCTTTGGGTTAATAAGTCAAGATTTCTTGTAGATATTTTCTCAATTCCTTTAGTTTTCTATCGTCAATGCGACCTATCTTTTCAATAAAGCGCTCTTTTGCAATGGAGCGGATATGAAAAGTAAATACTTCAGATTTTTCTTTGAGACCGTTTTCAGGGTCGGGTTCAAGAATGAGATTTCCTCTATAGTTTTTGATTTTGGAAGAAAGTGGGAGCCCAATAATGAGTGGTGTATGGGTATTGAATAAATCTCCGCTGAACACCAATATAGGCCGAAAGCCTGCTTGTTCACTTCCGCGTGTGGGGTCAAGATTGGCCATCCAAATTTCACCTTGTTTCATCTTGATCAAGGCTGTTAAGTTGGGAATAATAAGCTTGCATGCCTTCTTCTGCTAATAGCATGACGTCGGTATCTGCAGCCATTTGACGATACGATTTAATATATGCAGCTTTATTGAGTTGCTCTAAGTAGAGAGCAAGGGCTTTTTCAATGATTTTGTTTTTAGGCACTTTGAGCTCGGTAGCTTTCTCTGAAAGCGCTGCAAATAGGGGGTCGGGTAGAGAACTCGTAAAAACCTGCATATTTATGATTTATAAATATAAAATTAAGCAATCCTTGCGAACACAGCAAAAAAAAAGCCCTCCAATTGGAAGGCTTGTAGGTATTTTAAGGGACAACCTTTTTGAAATTCTCAATTACAAATCGCAGTAGCGGTAGCCTCGAGGATTTCTCGAACTTCTGCAAGGGTTGGCGCCTCAGCATAGGTTCTTAAAACGGGCTCGGTTCCCGACGGACGGATCATGACCCAGCGTTCGTCGTCGAAGAAATACTTGAAACCATCGATGGTTTGCACTTCGCGAACTTGGTATTTGCCGAAAGATTTGTAGTTGTCTGCTTTGCAGTTGGCAATGATTTTTTGTTTGAGTTCTTCGGTGATGTGAAGGTCGTTGCGTTCAAATTGGAAAGGCCCAACGATAGCATATACTTCGTCGATGAGTTCGTCTAGGGTTTTGCCCGATTTGGCCATGAATTCCCATACAATGAGGCCCATCCAGATGCCGTCGCGCTCTGGGATATGTCCTTTAACGGCAATGCCTCCAGATTCTTCACCACCCAGTAGGACATCTTCTTTGATCATGATATTGGCAATTTCTTTAAAGCCAATTTTGGTCACTTCTAATTCAAGGCCGTAATGTTTGCAGAGTTTTTCGACGCGCGGCGTGACCGAAAATGCAATGACAACCTTGCCGGTCATTTGCTTGTACTTGACCATATAATGGATCAAAAGCAAGATGATGTGGTGAGAATCTACAAACTCGCCATGGCTGTTGTAAAGGCCAATGCGGTCTGCATCGCCGTCGGTGGCAAGTGCGCAAGAGATATCACCTCTTGATTTGATGGTTTGTGCTAATTCTTGAAGGTTCTTGGCAATGGGCTCTGGAGCGGTTCCCATGAAAGATGGGTTGGGTTCGCAGTGCAGCAGATCAACTTCAGGTAAAACGAGCGGAAGCGCGCGTTGGCCAGCGCCGTACATGGCGTCGTACATCAGCTTAAGACCTGAGTTGCGGATGGCAGCAAGATCAAAATTGGCTTTAACGTGGTTGATATAACGCGTCTCGATGTCGATTTCTTCGAGCTGACCTGAACTGAGTGCTCCTTGGAGGTCGGTTGCTTGAAAATCGATGCTGCACACATCTGGGATGAGCGCCTCTACTTCGTTTACTTTTTCGGGCTCGAGTGGGCCACCAAACTTGGCTTTCAATTTGAAACCGTTGTAAGATGGCGGATTATGGCTGGCCGTAATAATGATACCGATTTCGCAGCCCAACTGATTGGCGGCTAGCGAGATCATTGGCGTGGAGACAAAGCCGCGCGCCATTTTGATTTGAATGCCTTGCGCTAGCAAAACTTTGGCAGCGGTTTCCATGAAGAGTTCGCCTGCAAAGCGGCAGTCGTGGCCTATAACGACTGTTGGGTTTTCAAATTGTGTCTTGAGCCATATGCCGGTGGCTTCGGTAACACGGGCTACGTTTTCAACGGTGAAGTCTGCTGCAATGATAGCTCTCCAGCCATCGGTTCCAAATTTAATAGGTGTTGCCAAAATAAAATTATTTAGTGAAATGTTGAACTGTTGTTTCGATGATCTGGATGCATTCAAGGAGTTGCGCTTCGTCAATGACGAGTGGTGGTGCAAAACGAATGATGTTGCCGTGGGTAGGCTTGGCCAAAAGGCCGTTTTCTTTGAGCGCAACGCACAAGCGCCATGCGGTGTCTGAATCAGGGCCGTCATTGACCACAACTGCATTGAGTAGGCCTTTGCCACGCACTTTGATCAGTAAATCATTTTGCGAGATAATGCGTTGCATTTCGGATCTAAATAAATGACCAAGCTTGCGTGCATTTTGAATGAGGTGTTCTTCTTCAACAGCCGTGAGCGCAGCAATTGCTACCTTGGATGCAATCGGATTTCCGCCGAAAGTAGATCCGTGCTGCCCTGGCTTGATGACCATCATGATGTGGTCGTCGGCGAGAACGGCAGATACCGGGTAAACACCACCAGAAAGTGCTTTGCCTAAAATGAGGATGTCTGGTCGGGCGTAAGTTGCGGCTTGTTGTTCACATTTATTTTCACAAGTACAGTTGCCACAAACAGCTAAAAGACTACCTGTGCGCGCAATACCTGTCTGCACTTCATCGGCAATAAACAGCGCGTTGTGTTGGGTGCAAAGCGCTCTGGCCTGACGCATGTACTTGTCTTCGGGCGTGTATACGCCGGCTTCGCCTTGGATGGGCTCTACTAAGAAACCAGCCACATTTGGTTGGGCAAGTGCGGCCTCTAGTGCAGCGATATCGTTGTAAGGAATGGAGATGAAGCCAGCCGGATACGGACCAAAGTTTTTATTGGAGTCGGGGTCCGAAGAAAAGGAGACAATGGTGGTGGTACGGCCATGGAAATTGCCTTCACAAACCACAATTTGCGCTTGGTTTTCGGCGATTCCTTTTTGTTCATAGGCCCATTTGCGACATAATTTAATGGCGGTTTCTACGGCTTCTGCACCGGTATTCATCGGTAGCACTTTGTCAAAGCCGAAGTAGTTGGTGACGTATTTTTCGTAATCGCCTAGGCAGTTGTTGTAGAAAGCGCGGGAGGTCAGGGCTAATGTTTTAGCCTGATCGATGAGCGCTTGGGTAATTTTTGGATGTGCGTGCCCTTGATTAACGGCCGAATAAGCAGAAAGAAAATCAAAATAACGCTTGCCATCGACGTCCCAAACGTAAACACCTTCTCCTTTTGTCAAAACAACAGGTAGGGGGTGGTAGTTGTGGGCGCCGTACTGATCTTCTAGATCGATATAGGCTTGGGTTGTGCTTGTATGGTTTGTTGTTGATTGCATAGGGAGCAAAGATAAGGAATCCATCAAAATCTTTGTCAATGTATTGTGCTTTGCGCTTTCTTAGCCTAATTTTTGAATATTTTTGATGCATATGCACTTCCTGACCTACAACTTTTCGCTGTTGTCAACCTATTTAATTGCCCTCTTGTGTGCTACTTTGTATGTGACGCCATTTTTTGCTCAACAACAAATCGATGATCAAGTACATGGATGGCTCGTTTATCAAGGCAATCATCACTTGAGTACCAAATTTGACTTGCATACCGAATACCAGTGGCGCAGGGCAGATGGTTTTGCCGATTGGCAGCAATCGCTAACGAGAATTGGCCTTGATTATAAGCTGAATCCATCAGTGACTATTTCTGGTGGTTATGGCTGGATCCTCACATATCCTTATGGAAGTCAACCTATAGCCAGTCGAACAAACGAAAACCGTTTGTGGCAACAAGTGATTTTAAAACAACCGATTGGCAACTTTCAAGTACAACATCGGTACAGGCTTGAGCAACGCTGGATAGACACCCAATTCAAGCAGCGCATGCGTTACCGCGCGCAAGTTTTGATACCGCTGCAAAAATCTTTCGTCGACAAGAAACAGGGTTTGTTCATGAATGTCAATGACGAAGTTTTTCTTGGGTTTGGTAGTGGAATGGGTAAGAACATCTTAGATCAAAACCGATTCATCAGTGCCGTTGGTTTTCAATTCAATAAGGATTTCAGTATGCAAATGGGTTACCTCAATCAGTTTGTGATCAAGTCTGATGGCTTGCACATGGAACGCAACCATACGCTTTGGACATCGGTTGCGTACAATTTTGATTTTTCAAAGTAGGTTTGTGTGATTTTTTAACCTTATGAAGCCGCCATAAAAGGCGGCTTTTTATTATCTTTCAAGAAAAAAAACTTGAAAAGAAGAGAATTCATCCAGAAAACGAGTGTTGTAGGTGCCGGCGCATTGTTGCTTCCTCAGCAAGTACTTTCCTTTGCTGCGAGTCCTAAAAATCGCGTTCGTTTGGGCTTTATCGCCACCGGTTTTAGAGGCCAAACCCACATCGAGGAAATGCTCAAGCGTTCCGATGTTGATATTATAGCTTTAGCCGATCCAGACCCGCGCATGATCAAAGATGCGTTGGCTTTGATTGAAAAAGCCGGCCGTCCTGTACCTGCAGTTTATCAGAATGGCCCAGATGATTACCTCAATTTACTAACCAGAACAGACATAGATGCCGTATTTGTGAGTTCCCCATGGGAATGGCATTTGCCGCATGGCATTGCTGCTATGAAAGCGGGTAAAATTGTCGGGATGGAAGTTGGCGGCGCCCTCAAACTCGAAGATTGCTGGGCTTATGTCAAAACCTCCGAGCAAACCAAAGTGCCCATTATGCCTCTGGAAAACGTATGTTACCGCCGCGATGTCATGGCCATTTTAAACATGGTACGTCAGGGCATGTTTGGCGAAATTGTGCATGCGCAAGGTGGTTACGAGCACGACCTCCGCGGCGTGTTGTTCAACGACGGCAAGAGCGCTTACAACTCGGGTGTAGAATTCGGAGACAAAGGCTACAGCGAAGCCGCTTGGCGCACCAATCATTACCTGAACCGCAACGGCGAGCTTTACCCAACCCATGGCTTGGGCCCCGTTGCCACCATGCTCGACCTCAACCGCGGCAATCGTTTGGTGCGTTTGAGTTCCTTCTCGAGTAAAGCCAGGGGTTTGCACAATTATATTGTCGAACATCCAAAAGGAGGCGAGGCGCATCCCAATGCTAAAATTGAATTCAAACAAGGTGACGTCGTGACCACCCATTTGCAATGTGCCAATGGTGAAACGATTATCTTAACGCACGACACCAGCTTGCAGCGTCCATATAATTTAGGTTTCCGTGTACAAGGTACAGAAGGAATCTGGCAAGATTTCGGATGGGGAGATGCCGAGCAAGGACTCATCTATTTTGAAAAGCAAATGAATCACACCCACAAATGGGACAATACAAAAACGTGGTTAGAACAAAATGACCATCCACTTTGGAAGCGCTTTGCAAAAGAGGCAGAAAACTCCGGACACGGAGGAATGGATTTCTTTGTCGACAATGCCTTTATTGAATGCATCAAACAAAACAAAGAATTTCCTTTAGATGTCTATGACTTGGCGGCATGGTACTCGATTACACCATTGAGCGAAAAGTCCATCAAAGAAAATGGACAACCACAAGATATTCCGGATTTCACCAAAGGAGCATGGAAAACACGTAAACCCGTTTTCGGACTGACGGATGAATTCTAGTCCAAGTTTGGTCATATTAGCTGGTGGATTAGGATCGCGCTACAAGGGTTCTAAACAAATCGATGTATTCGGATCGCAACAAGCGTTTCTACTCGAATTCGCGATGTATGATGCCGTAGAAGCTGGATTTGGAAGCATTGTACTCATTCTCAACGAGAACGTATTTGCGGACATGAAATCCAAATTGTCGCATTGGGAGTCCCGCGTTGAGTTGCATTATATCCTTCAGGAACTGACTTCCGAACAACAGCAACTAGTTGATCCAAATCGCAGTAAACCATGGGGAACGGCTCAAGCTTTACTCTGTGCCCAAGCATCCGTTAACGGTCCGTTTGTTGTCATGAATGCCGATGACTATTACGGTAAATCGGTGATGAAACGAGCGTTTTCCTATTTTCAAGAAGAACAGGAAGCACATGG
>ENA-ORFA01000075-ORFA01000075.1-marine-metagenome-genome-assembly--contig:-NODE-75-length-45056-cov-5.580760_pt1 | contig 45056 bp, 50 predicted proteins | sample MGYA00248621_ERZ508587 | MGnify/ENA primary metagenome ERZ508587 (study PRJEB26250, sample SAMN06266239) | marine metagenome | isolation source: Columbia River Estuary | place: USA:Columbia River Estuary... | reverse complement strand
TAGTGGCGGACACATTCCATCAAAAGCTTGGCTTGGAATGATCGTTAGTTTCGTAGGAGTTATTCTGGTCTCTGGTGTTGATTTAACCATTTCATTTAGGTCATTTATGGGCGACATTGCTGCCTTAATTTCAGCGGCGTTAGCGGCTGCTTACATGATGGCTGGTTCAAAAGCTCAACGCACATTAGAGACAAGTACCTATACAACAGTTTGCTACTTTGTTTGCTCAATAACGGCATTGCCTATGGCCTTGATTGCAGGAAATGAAATCTTTGCTTTTGAACAAAAAGAGTGGCTCATTCTTTTGGGGCTAATTCTTGGTGCTCAGTTGTTGGGTCACACGATGTTTAACTCTGCGCTTAAGCGCGTTTCACCTGCGATCGTTTCGCTCATTGTTTTCTTCGAAGTTCCAGTAAGTGCTGTTCTGGCAGTTTGGTGGCTAGATCAAACTCCACCTCTTGGAATCATTCCTGGAATTGCATTAATCCTGATCGGATGCGTCTTAGTAGTTACAAGAACTCGTGGAGCCAGCAATGATTGATCTGCACACCCACACTAACTGCAGCGATGGGACTGATTCTCCCCGCGAACTAGTAAACAAAGCGATTGTTCAGGGTTTAGAGGTTTTAGGAATTTCAGATCACGACACAACTTCTGGTTGGAAAGAAGCAATCGAAACTCTGCGCGGTTCGCTCAAGTTAGCGCTGGGCTCTGAAATTTCTTGTTTAACAAACGATGGGGTTAGCGTGCATATGTTGGGGCTGCTATTTGATCCCGACCATGAAGAAATGCAACGCGTGCTAGAAGAAACCCGCGATGGTCGACTTCCGCGTATGCGCAAAATGATTGAAAAAATGCGCGCAGAGGGCATGGATATTTCGATGGAAGATGTCGAGCAAGCCATGCCAGCGGGTGCCACTATGGGTAGACCACACCTAGCCGATGCGCTTGTTGCCAAGAAAATTGTGAAGTCTCGTGATGAGGCTTTCATAGATTTACTACACAACGAATCACGTTTTTATGTTTCCCATGCTGCGCCGACTCCAGTCGAAGCGATTGCTTTGATTCGCAGAGCTGGGGGAGTCGCAGTAATCGCGCATCCATTTGCTTCGCACCGTGGGCAAGTACTTAAAGCAGAAGATTTCTCTGAGCTAGTTTCAGCAGGTTTAAATGGGATAGAAGTTGATCATCGCGACCAAAACCCTGATGAAAGAGGGATGTTGAGAACAATTGCCCGGGATTTAGATCTTGTAATCACTGGAAGTAGCGATTATCACGGCACTGGAAAACTTAACTCATTAGCGGAAAACCATACTCATAGGGAACAATGGGAGAAGTTAGAGTCACAAGCCAATGCTCGAAGGGTGGTTTCAGCGTGAAGGATGTCGGTGCAGTTACCTTTGCAATTCAGTCATTTGTGACCTTGTTTGTAATTATGGATCCGCCAGGAGCGGCCCCAATTTTCTTAGGTTTAGTTGCAGATAAGACTCAACGAGTTCGCCGAATCTTGGCGATGCAAGCGGCAGCGGTCTCATTCCTTGTCATTTCACTTTTTGCTCTCTTTGGTCGAGTAATTCTTGAATACCTCAATATTTCACTTGAGGCGCTTCAGGCTGCAGGTGCATTACTTCTTCTTCTTGTAGCACTTGAACTCTTGACCGGTAATGCAAAATCTATGAATGATGACAGCAATACCAATGTGGCATTGGTTCCACTAGGTACTCCACTTTTGGCTGGACCAGGTGCAATTGTTGCAACGATGATTTTCGTGCAGCAAGTTGATTCGCGTGAAATGGGATTTGCTTTGGTGGCCGCTGTTATTGCGGTTCATATAGCCATTGCACTAGTTCTCATGGCGTCGACAACAATTCTTAAGGTAATCAAGGAGACTGGCGTAACCCTAGTAGCCCGAATTGCCGGTCTATTGCTTGCAGCAATCGCAGTACAAATGCTTGTAGATGCGATTCGCGTCTTTGTTGCTGCTTAGTTTTCTTTAAACTTTTTGGTGCGAGTGCGTGTTCGCTCGGTACGTGGCTTTGGAGCATCCTGCTTTGCGCGTGCAGGCCGTGCATCTTTACTCTCCACCTTTGCAGCGGGCTTTGCCTTAACCATTCGGCCAGTTGAACCAGCAGGAATATTGAGCATTTCATAAAGATGTTCCGAAGATGAGTAAGTCTCTTCAGGTTCAGCTAATCCAAGTTCAAGTGTTTGATCAATCATCTTCCAGCGTGCAAGTTCATCCCAGTCCACAAAAGTAACTGCAATTCCGTGTGCACCTGCGCGAGCGGTACGACCAATGCGGTGAACATAAGTTTTTTCATCTTCTGGGCATTGGTAATTGATGACGTGAGTAATTCCATCAATATCGATTCCTCGGGCCGCTACATCTGTTGCGACAAGAACATCTGATTTACCAGCCTTGAAGTCGCTCAGCGCTTTTTCACGCGCACTTTGTCCAAGATCGCCATGAATAGGTGCTGCTTTAAATCCACGCTCCATCAAATCTTCAGCTGTTTTTTGTGCAGTTCGCTTTGTTCGGCAGAAAACCATGGTTGGTCCACGACCCTCGGCTTGCAGAATTCGTGCCAACATTTCAATCTTGTCTAACGCATGTGCACGCAAAACATGTTGCTTGATACGAGTAACGACTGCGCCTTCATCTTCACTGTCTTGTGTTCGAATATGAATTGGTTGATTCATGAATCGACGAGCAAGGGCAATGATGTCGCCGGGCATAGTGGCTGAAAACAACATAGTTTGGGCACGATTTGGCGTGCTAGATAAAATCTTTTCTACATCAGGTAAAAAGCCGAGGTCCAACATTTCATCGGCTTCGTCCAAAACCAAACGGGAAACCTCTTTTAGCTTCAATTGACCTTGTCGAGAAAGGTCCAAGAGGCGCCCAGGAGTTCCAACAACAATTTCAACTCCGGCTTGTAGAGCTTCGATTTGTGGCTCAAATGCGCGGCCACCATAAACAGCCACTGTGCGTATTCCACGATTCGAGGCAAGCTCTTCGATGTCTTTAGTTACCTGAGTACACAGTTCGCGAGTAGGAACAACGATTAAAACCTGAGGCAAACCTTTCTTATCAAAGTCAGCCCACTCGGCATCGTGCGGAGCGATGACTCGCTCAATAACCGGAATACCAAAAGCAAGAGTCTTTCCGGTTCCAGTCTTTGCCTGACCAATGACATCTCCATCTGCCAATGCGATTGGCAGAACCATTTCCTGAATAGCAAATGGGGCTAGGAAACCGTGGGCGTGTAACGCCTCAATTGTTTGACTGCGCAGGGGCAGGTCAGCAAATGTTGTTGCCATATCTATTTAATCCTAACGATTTTAGTTGCGCGGAAATCCTGAAATGCCACGCCACATAAGGTTGTGAACCAATGCAACTGCATCCTGTCGACTTAACTTGCTATCTCGTTCGAGCCAGTGACGAGCAGTTACTTGCGCATAACCAATCATTCCAACACCCAAAAGCATTGATGCCTCTTTTGGTAGGCCAGTATCAAGTGCAATAACTGCGCTAGCAGCAGCTGCACAGTCGTATGTCATTCGATTTAAGCGTTCACGAACCTGGGGTTCGACGCTCATATCGCTCTCGAAAAGTAAACGGAAGGCTTCGCCTTCCTTTTCAATAAATGCAAAGTAAGCATCTACCGTTGCCAATACTCGATCTTTGTTGGCAGGTGTAGATGCAATCGCTTTTTGAATCTCAAAAACCAATGAATCAATATGTAAATCCAAAACCGCTAAATACAGTTCTAACTTTGATGGAAAGTGCTGATACAAAACTGGTTTTGAGACATTTGCGCGATCGGCAATCTCATCCATTGCAGCGGAGTGATATCCGGCAGCGGTGAAGACTTCTAGAGCAGCCGATAGCAATAATGCTCGGCGCTCATCGCGAGGCAAGCGAGCCTTATTGGTTGTGTCTAAATTACTCATTGGTCTAATCGTACGGCAGAATTACCAAACATGAACCGCTCCTATGAAGGCTTCCGCATCCTCCTGGTGCATGCACATCCAGATGATGAGACGATCAATAATGGGGCAACAATGGCTTTGTATGCAGATCGTGGGGCTCAAGTCACGCTTGTAACCTGCACTCGCGGAGAAGAAGGCGAAGTCTTGGTTCCGACGCTTTCTCATTTATCAAGTAGTGAGCAAGATCTGCTGGGGACGCATAGAGAAGTTGAATTAGCTGAAGCAATGAAGGCACTTGGTATTTCTGATCATCGATTTTTAGGTGCACCAACAACAAAGTTTCGCGATAGCGGAATGATGGGAACTGAGCCAAATAATCGACCCGATGTATTTTGGCAAGCAGATCTTGATGCAGCTGCAAAAATTTTAGTAGAAGTAATCGAAGAGACAAAGCCACATGTTTTAATTACATACGATGAGATTGGTGGCTATGGCCACCCAGATCACATCAAAGCCCACCTTGTTGCCATGAGGGCTGCAGAGTTAGCTGCTTGGCAGATTCCAAAGATTTATTGGAACACTATGCCAAAGTCAGTTTTAGCTGAGGGCATTGCAAAGATGAAAGAGATTGGTTCAGATTTCTTTGGTGCAGACAATGTTGATGATCTTCCATTTGCTAAAGATGATGAGTTTGTAACCACTTTGATTGATGGAGTCGAATATGTCGATGCAAAGATGGCGGCAATGAAAGCACATGAGACACAGATTTCACTGGACGGCCCATTCTTTGCTTTATCAAATAACTTAGGCTTACAAATTTGGGGCGATGAGTACTACACCTTAGTTAAGGGCACGAAGAGTGGACCTTTTGATGCCAAGGGCCGTGAAACAGATTTAACATCTGGAATAACCCTGTAATGAAAGAGATTTATTCACTGTTATTTGGTGCTGCACTTGGGGTTAGTTCAATTTTTATTTACAGCTTTTATCCACCAGTAGGTTTAATCGTTTCACTGTTTGCAACCGGAGTTGGAATTTGGGCAACCGGTAGATTATGGGGCAAGCGTTCTTACAAATTTATTGCTGGCATCGCGTGGGCATTGGTAGTGCTTCGCGCAGGTTTTCCAGGACTTAATGAAGAGTACTTAATTCAAGGCGACACCATTGGTGTTTCATTGATTAACTTTGGGTTCATTGCAATCGTAATTGCAATAGTTACCCCACTTTAACTCCAGCTTTGCCCTTCGGGGGTATCTTTAATTTCTAACCCTAGGTTTTCTAATTCACCCCGAAGCTGATCGCTATCACTCCATCGCTTCTCGCTACGAGCAAGTGCTCGATCATCTAACAACTTCTGCATGTGCGGAGTTAAAACTTTTGCAACCACTGGACGTTCTAAATCCAAGCCAAGAACTTGATCGGCATATCGAAAGATCGATGCTTTATCCGGCTGGTCACTTTTCTCAATTTCACGCAGTCGGATAATTGCACGTGATGTATCAAGATCTGTGTTGAATGCGGTTTCAATTTCAGGATCGACAGTAATCTCTGTGCCAACTCCCCAGAGCGCCATCTTGTTGCGCCACCGCTTCAAAGTCTCATCGGCTGCTTCAATGGAATTCCAGGTCAGATCCATTTGTGATCGATATTTGTTTTCTAAAAAGCAAAGTCGAATAGCTAAAGGATCAAAACCCTTATCAATAACATCATTGAGCAGAACGACATTTCCGGAACTTTTCGACATCTTTTTGCCTTCAAAAAGCAGGTGTTCACCATGAACCCACAGGCTTACTGCTTCCTCATTAATCAAAGCATTTGACTGGGCTCGTTCATTTTCATGATGGGGGAAACGCAGATCTATTCCGCCTACGTGAATGTCAACATGACCATCGAGCAACTGTAATGACATGGCCGAACATTCGATGTGCCAACCAGGAAAGCCCTTACCCCACGGTGAATCCCACACCATTTCAGTGCGATCACCAGCTGCTTTCCATAACGCCCAATCGGCATGGAATCTTTTTGCACCATCTTCAGAGTATTCATACCTGTGTCCAGGCTTGAGCGAATCAAGTTTGTTGCCACTTATTGCGCCGTAAGTCGCGAATTTTTCAGCACTAAAGTAAACCGAAGAATCTGAACCAACGTAGGCAAAATCTGCATCAACCAATTTTCCGATGAGTTCTAGCATCATGTCGATACTTTCGCTGGCACGCGGATAAGCCGCAGCAGGTTGAATATTCAGAGCTGCTAAATCTGTATGGAATCTAGCTTCGTATTTTCTTGCAATTTCAAAAGGATCAATCTTTTCTAACTTCGCCTGACTTAACATCTTGTCATCATTAACAAAATCTTCTGACATGTGTCCGACATCTGTGATGTTTTGAATCAGATATGGGGTAGCACCGTTAAGACGTACGATACGAGCAATCAAATCTGACAACAAAAATGTACGAAGATTTCCAACATGAGCATCGCGATAGACAGTTGGTCCGCAGCAATACATACGGATACGTTCTTGCGTTACTTCAACATCTTTTAATTGACGGGATTGAGTGTCATATAACTTCATACCTTCTCAATCACCTGCTTCCAGACAAAAATCTCACTATGAGAGAATTCGATTATCTCGCCACTCTTTTTACGCAACGAATACGGGGTAACGAGATGGCCCAAGATGTCACGGAAGCCGCCTTCAGGCTCATGAAGCCTGATACTCACCCGAACGCCGATGAGTTCAGAAAATTGAGTTTCGAGCTCTGTTGGCATGAGACAACGATAAGCCCACCCTTAAATATCGACCACCGTTAAATATCGCGTAGCGGCGCAAGTTGGCGTTAGAATTCCTCACCAGACACCTTGTCCCACACTTTGGAGGCCGCTCGTGACTTATGTGATCGCAGACCCATGCGTCGATGTAAAAGATAAATCCTGCATCGAAGAATGTCCGGTTGATTGCATTTACGAAGGCGATCGCATGCTTTATATCCAGCCAGATGAGTGCGTGGATTGCGGTGCGTGTGAGCCTGTTTGTCCAGTAGAGGCCATCTATTACGAAGATGATGTTCCTGGCGTATGGAAAGAGTTTGGCAAGGTCAACACAGAGTTTTTCATTGAAATCGGTTCACCAGGTGGTGCGAGCAAGGTTGGTCCAACTGGCACCGATCACGCATCAATCGCAGCCCGCCCACCAAAGAGCGAGTAACCATTGCGTGCCCAGCTCCCAGATTTTCCGTGGGATGCGTTAGCGCCATATGGCGAGAAGGCTCGAGCTCACCCACAAGGGATTATTGATCTTTCTCAAGGGACTCCGGTAGATCCCACACCTGAATTTATTCAACAAGCATTTCGTGACGCGTCAAACTCTCCCAGTTATCCAGTCACCGCTGGAACTCCCGAACTTCGCGCAGCGATTAAAAAGTGGGCAACCGATCGTTTAGGTGCAACAGGTGATTTCGATGTATTGCCAATAATCGGTTCCAAAGAGTTAGTTGCCTGGCTTCCAACGTATCTTGAATCAAAAATAGTTGTGATTCCTGAAATTGCCTATCCGACGTATCACGTAGGGGCTGTACTTGCTGGCGCAGCTTCGGTGCCGGTTGCAATTGATGCAAGCACGTGGCCACAAGCAGATTTAGCGTGGCTGAACTCTCCATCAAATCCAACTGGGCGAGTACACAGTGTGGAAGAAGTCAAAGCTTGCATTAATTGGTCACGTGCAAATAAATCAGTTTTGATTTCCGATGAGTGTTATCTCGAATTTGATCAAACTGCACACTCTGTTTCAGTCTTATCGCAAACAGGCGGGAATAACACCAATATTCTTGCGGTGCATTCATTATCAAAGCGCTCATCAATGGCTGGTTATCGCGCAGCATTTATGGTGGGAGACAGCGCACTCATTGCTCGAATTCGAGAGATTAGAAAACACGGGGGAATGATGGTTCCTCTACCAGTTCAAAAAGCGATGACCGTTGCGCTTGCCGATGATGTTCATGTTGCTGAACAACGCGCTCGCTACAACGCCCGCAAAGATGCGCTGCGTCCGGCACTGATCAGTGCAGGATTCACCATCGAGTTCAGTGATTCAGGTTTGTACTTGTGGTGCACCCGCAACGAAGATGCATGGGCAAGCGTTGCTTGGCTTGCAGAGCGCGGAATTTTGGCAACTCCCGGAAGTTTTTATGGCGAGCAAGGAAAAAACCATATTCGTATCGCAATGACAGCAACTGATGCCCACATTGCTGATGCGGTTCAACGTTTGAAGGCGTAAAAGTGGCTGTTGCAATTCTGCTTGTGGGGGGCTTCGGAACTCGCTTAATGCCGTTAACGCGCAATACGCCAAAACCCATGCTTACTGTGGCCGGAATTCCGGTAACTGAACATCAATTAATGATGGCAAAAGCTGCCGGAATCACACAGATAGTTTTAGCAACCTCTTATCTTTCAGAAGTTTTCACGCCATATTTTGGCGATGGCTCCAAGTGGGGAATGAGTATTAAATACGCAGTTGAAAAAGAACCCCTTGGAACAGGTGGCGCAATTGCAAATGCTGCACAATTACTTGATAAGCAAGAATCTATTGTTATTCTAAATGGCGATGTGCTGAGCTCTCATGATTTAACAGAACAAATTCGCCAACATGAAGCACATGATGCAGATGTAACTTTGCATTTAACCCAGGTAGAGGATGCACGTGCATTTGGTTGTGTTCCAACTGACGCCCAAGGCCGAGTTACCGCATTTCTTGAGAAGATGGATAACCCTGTCACCAATCAAATCAATGCAGGATGTTATGTTTTCAATCCACGAGTTCTTGCAACTATTCCTTTGGGCACTGTTGTCTCTGTTGAACGCGAAACTTTTCCGCAGTTAGTAAACAATGGCGCTAAGGTTTATGGATATCTTGAAAATGCATATTGGTTAGATATTGGAACACCAAAAGCTTTACTGAAAGCTTCAACAGATATCGTTCTTCGAAACGGCCCAGGCTTAGTTATGCCAGATGCCGTTGTCGATTCCACTGCTTCAATTACGGGTGGCAGTTGTGTTGGCCGAGGCAGCACAGTGGGGGCTGGCACACAAATTCATGGATCAATAGTTGAAGCCGGCGCGGTGATCGGCCGCGATGTTGTCATCGAAAACTCATTTGTTGCTACAGGGGCGGTTATCGATGATGGAGCTAAAATAGGGTCAACTTTCGTCACAAAAGGGGAAATTCTTCCAATTCCTTTGTAGCGCACGCGTGAATTCCTCTTTTCGGGCTTGACATGAGCGAGTTACAAGCGTGTAATTCACTCTTAAGAAAGTCTTTTCCAAGAGGGATGAGACAAGATCTAGCTAATGGAGCATCGACGTTATGCCGATTCAACCCGCAGCCCAGAACTCCCCAATCCCCACTTCAGGTCCAACAATCACTCTCGCATCTGGCGAAAACATGGAGCTTTCATGGCAGGAGCGCGCATTGTGTGCGCAAACTGATCCAGAGGCTTTCTTCCCAGAAAAGGGTGGCTCAACTCGCGAAGCAAAGCGCGTATGTCTTTCATGCGATGTTCGCGCAGAGTGTCTTGAGTACGCACTAGCTCATGATGAGCGCTTCGGAATTTGGGGCGGTCTTTCAGAACGCGAACGCCGTCGCCTCAAGCGTCGCACTGCGTAAGGTTCACATTTCTCTCACGAGAAAGTGAGTTATAACTATGGCTTCCCAAGCCGCAGTCGATAAGCATCGCGTAACCGCTGTTCTTGTTTCACACAATGGAGCGGTGTGGTTACCCGAAGTTGTTGCAGCGCTCACTTCGCAAACTCGTCCAATTGATCTCATTACCGCTGTCGATACTGGATCACAGGATGCATCTACCAAACTTTTAAAGTCTGCTCGAATTCCATTTATCTCTGCCGACGTCGAAACAGGTTTTGGTCAAGCAGTTTCTTTAGCGGTCGGTAAATTAACTAAAGCTGTCGAACATGAATGGATTTGGTTAATTCATGATGATTGCGCACCTGCACCAACTGCGCTCGCAGAGTTAATAGCTGCAATTGATGATCGCCCACAAGTTGTGATGGTCGGTCCAAAATTATTGGGATGGCATGACCGCACACATTTACTTGAAGCTGGAATAAGTATTGCTGGCAACGGTGCACGTTGGACAGGGCTTGAACCTTTGGAATATGACCAAGGTCAGCATGATGGAATTTATGATGTTTTAGCGGTCAGTACCGCAGGTGCATTAATTCGCCGTGATGTATTTGAAGAACTTGATGGCTTGGACCCTAATTTAACTTTGTTCAGGGATGACGTTGACTTTGGTTGGCGTGCTCGTGCAGCCGGCCACTCAGTAATGGTTGCAACAGGTGCGGTTGCATTTCACGCGCAAGCATCTGCAACAGAGCGCAGAGTTGTAGAAGTTGATGGAGCCTTTCTTCACCGGCCGTTACTTTTAGATCGACGCAACGCCGCATATGTATTACTTGCTAATTCTTCTTGGTGGATATTGCCATGGCTTGTCCTTCAAATTCTTGGCAGCGCTATCGCAAGGGCTATTGGCTTTTTAATTGCAAAACTTCCGGGTTATGCCGCAGATGAAATCTTGGCGGTCGGAGCATTGATTATCAGACCAGATACATTGATTACTGCGCGCAAGATTCGAAGAAAGCAGCGCTTTGTATCGGCTCGAGTAATTGCTGAATTCATCCCACCACGTTGGTCTCAGATTCGCCTTGCATCTGAAGGCTTATTCGATGCTATTCGATCCAAGCTTTTTCCTGAAAATGTGCAAGTTTCAACAACATCAGTATTGGAATCTAATGAAGATGAAGATTTACTAACACCAGTTAATGCAAGTCACTGGTTTGCAATTTTTAAGCGCCCAGAAGTTATTGGTTTTTTGCTTATTACCGTGATTTCCATTCTCAATTCGCGCAATAGATTCGGCGCCCTCGTTGGGGGAGCATTACCCATTTCGCCTTCAGGTGCCACGGATCTGTGGCGAACTTATTTTGAGTCGTGGCATCAAGTTGGAATGGGCTCCTCTGTAGCCACGCCAACGTGGGTTGCGATTGCTGCGACCGCATCCCTTGTTTTCTTGGGCAAGGTGCAATTCCTCATCACAACCTTCTTCTTAGTTGCACCTATCGTCATGATGTTTACCGCCTCAAAGCTGCTCAAGCGATTGACCAAAAACAGTTGGATTTCAATTCCTGCAGCATTCCTGTACGCGGTTTCACCGGTTGCCATTGCTGCGATATCAACGGGTCACATTGCAACCGTTCTTTTCTTAATTCTTGCGCCCTATGTCGCACTGATGCTTCGCGACATTGAGAAAATTGAAGAGTTCAGCTGGCGAAAAATTGCTGGCATCTCCTTGCTGTTGGCGGTCCTCTATGGATTCTCGCTGATGATTTTTGTTATTGGTTTGATGGCTGGCTTAGTGTCAACTTTGAGCGACTATGAAAAACATGCAAAAGAGGCGAACCCGCAGCTGTATGTACTTCGTCTTCAAAAACGAGCCTCCTTGATCTTCATTCCATTTCTTATGAATGTGCCATATTCGCTAGAGGCACTTGTTCATCCAAGTCGCCTTTTAGTTGAGCCAGGATTGCTTATTTCAGGTGGCGGCCCATTTTCAACCTTGCTCGGTAATCCTGGTGGAGCAAATTCATTACCGATTTGGTTAGTAAGTCCAATTTTATTGGTGCTAATCGTTTCCTTGTTCTCATCAACTCATGCACGTCGTATCGCCGAATACGGTGTTGGAGCACTTGTCTTAGCTGTAATCCTTTCTGGACTTTCCATTTCGACCCATGGAAATGAAGCATCATCAAAAGTTTGGTCAGGTCCTGTAATTGTTCTAGTTACCCTGGCAGCGATTGCTTCAGGAACAGTGCTGTTAGATCGATTGCGAGAAACGCTTGTTCTGAGCCATGTGCATTATCGCCACATACTTTCCGCGCTACTTCTGTTTACAACTTTTGCCTATTCAATTGCAGCAATTGGGTGGTCAGTTACTAAAGGTGCAGATTCTTTGGTACAGGCAAATCGCGAGACAGTAATGCCGGCATTCTTAAGCGTTGAACGAGATACAAAGATCCTGGTCTTGCGTGAAGTTGGTAGTGAGGATCAAAAGAAAATTCAATATCATCTTTCACGAGGCAAAGATATTTCGCTAGGCGAGCCTGATGTTGCACCTGCGCAAAGTTCTGCGATTGCCGAAGCAGCACGTGGACTCATCGATGGATCCGGAGTCACAAGTAGTTCTACTTTAAGTGATTTTGGTGTTAAGTATCTTTTTGTAAAGGCACCATTCAAAAAAGAGATTATTCGATCCATTGATGGCTTAGGTGGATTTACACGTACTTCGGCAACATCTTTAGGTGTTGTTTGGAAAGTAAGCGCTCCTGCTTCACGACTTATGTTTGTTGGTACAGATGGTGTTCGAAAAGAGTTGCAAGCCGGTGAAGTTGGAGCTCGAACGTACGTACCTTCTGCAGGCACACTTATTCTGACCGAAAGTTACAGCCGCTCTTGGCAGATTCTTGAAAATGGATACAGATTAGAGCGCAGTAAAAATGAGCAAGGTTTACCAACATTCAAAGTCACTGAAGCTGGTGAAATTTCTTTGATCCATGATGGAACAACCCGACGTGCCTGGTTGTCATTACAGTTGATTTTCTTTGTTGTTGTACTAGTAATGGCGCTTCCTGCCGGCCGTCGTAAGAGTGAAATTTCAGATAAGGAGTTGGCATGAACTTCTCCCGCCCGCTTCGTTTCATCGCTTTCATTGCGGCTGCACTTACGATCGCATCTGCGCTCAATGTAGCCGTGACAAAAAAGAGTTTTTCAGAAAGCTACCCAGCGGTCGTATGTCCACCTACTCTTCCTGGTCTTGCATCTCAAATCTCACTGTCATCTAAGAAAACTCAATTCCAAAGATTGCAGAATCGAAGCACAAAGACTGATGCGGTAAAGGTTTTGCGCCTTCCGGTCATGAAAGATGCCCTGCTCTTTAACTCTGAAGGTTCAACTCCCGTCGTGTGGCAAAGCCGCTCCGGAAGTTGGGCTGGTGGTGCATTGTGTTCAGGCCCTGCGTCATCGCAATGGTTTGTTGGCGCAAGTGCAGACATCACAACTAAAGGTCGACTGATTGTCGTAAATAGCGGACTCAGTGATGCCGTCGTGGATGTCAATGTGTTTACTGAAAATGGAAAGCAACCACTTCGCACTTTAGATGTCCCATCCAAAAACTATTTGGTTATCCCAGTTGATTCACTTGCACCGGGGGATAAGACGTTAACTGTCAATGTTCTTCCTCGCTCAGGCAGAATCAACTCATTCATGATTGATGAACAAGGTAAAGGTTTGCGGGCGCTAGGCGGAGATTTAGTTAATCCAATAAATGCACCAAGTAAGACACTTGTTATTCCAGCTATTCCAAATCAAAAGAAAAAGCCGGGGCAAAGTGCAGGAACTACCCATGTGCTGCGAGTTTTAACGCCAGGTGATGTTGATGCAAGCGTGACCGTAGAACTTGTTTCTGGCGATGGAGTTTTCATTCCAGTTGGCCTCAATTCACGAAGTGTCTCGGCAGGCCAAGTAACTGAATTGACTTTTTCACCAAGTATTTCTTCCACAGTATTTGCAGTGAAGATCACTTCAACCGAGCCAATTGTCGCTGCGGTTGAATCTTCGGTGGTCGTAGGGGGAAGAAGAGACTTTACGTGGAGCACTCCAGCACCCGAATTAACTGGTTTCACAATGGCTGTTACTGGTCTGGAGCCACTCATTGCATTTACCGGAGCAGAGATCAACGTTGCAGTTGAGATCACTTTGGTTAACGGCAAGGTGCTCCGGAAAACTATCAAGGGGTCAGATATTGCTACGTGGAAAGTGCCAGCATCTGCTCGCTCATTCACGATAACAAAGGTGGGCAAGCAGACTTATGCAGGTGCATTGGTGTCTTCAGTAAATGGCTACGGCTACTTCCCAATTGCACCTGGAAGCGTGCTCACTAGAGTTGAAGTACCTGACTCAAATATTCGCATTTTAAATCCTTGATAATCCCAAGTTTTCCTACCCGCTCCCACTAATGTTTCACTTATGAGAACTCAAGGCGGCAGAGGCTGTTCCCGTGCAGGGTGCAAATCTCTGGCAACGATGACCTTGACCTATGTGTATTCCGAATCAACCGCTGTTGTTGGACCGTTAGCCACTTTTTCAGAGCCTCATGCATACGATTTGTGTGTTGTTCACGGAACACGATTAAAGGTTCCACATGGTTGGAACGTTATTAAGCAGGAGCTTGATGGTGTTTCTCAAGGACCAAGTGATGATGATTTGATGGCGATTGCAGATGCAGTGCGAGAAGTTGCTTCGAAAGAAGTTGATCCAATTTCCCCAACGCCATCAACATCTGCGCAACAGCAAATTGGTCGTCGTGGTCACTTACGGGCAGTACCTTCATAAATAGTTATGGATCAAATTCCAAATATTTTTAAAGCCTATGACATCAGAGGTTTAGTAGACACTGAAATCGATGCTGATTTTGCTTTCGCAACCGGTATGGCGTTTGCCAGATTCTTACAAATTGAACGTGAACCCGGAACCATTGTTATTGGTGAAGACATGCGTCCTTCATCTCCCGAACTAGCCGAAGCGTTTTCTGCGGGTGCAACTTCGCAAGGCATGGATGTGATTCGAATCGGTTTGGCCTCAACGGATATGTTGTATTTCGCGTCTGGAAAATTAGGCCTACCTGGTGCAATGTTTACTGCAAGTCATAACCCTGCTCAATACAACGGAATTAAGCTGTGCTTAAGTAAGGCACGTCCGATTGGTAAAGAGTCTGGATTGTTAACTATTGAGAACTTTGTCCGAGAAGGTTCACCAATAGCTTTGCGAAGTGTGGGCGTTGAAAAGCATCGAGACATGCTCAATGAGTATGTCGATCATCTCTTATCGTTAGTTGATGTCACCAAGATTAGGCCCTTAAAAATCATTGTTGATGCTGGAAATGGAATGGCTGGCCATACCGCTCCTGCCATTTTTGCAAGGCTTAAATGCGAAGTAATTCCTATGTACTTCGAATTAGATGGTTCATTTCCCAACCACGAAGCTAATCCTTTGGATGAATCGACGCTCAAGGATCTTAAGCAAGCAATGATCGATCACACAGCAGATCTTGGTCTGGCTTTCGACGGAGATGCAGATCGTTGCTTCTTAGTTGATGAACGAGGTGTTGCAGTAAATCCTTCTGCATTAACGGCCTTAATCGCACAACGTGAATTAAAAAAGCGACCTGGTTCAAACATTATTTATAATTTGATTTCTTCACGCGCGGTTCAAGAGGTTATTCAAGAAAATGGCGGAAAAGGTTTACGTAGTCGGGTTGGACACTCATACATCAAGAAAATGATGGCCGAAAGTGGTGCGATTTTTGGTGGCGAGCATTCTGGTCACTTTTACTTCAAGGAGTTTTGGATGGCAGACAGTGGCGCACTTGCCGCTTTGCATGCGATCGCAGCTCTTGGTGAAACCACTGCGACAATGTCCGAACTGTTAGCTCCATTTAATAGATACATTTCAAGTGGTGAAATCAATTCAAAGGTCTCGGATACTGCGCAAGCAACCGATCTAGTTCGCAAGAGTTATGAATCAGACAGTGTGGTAATTGATGAACTCGATGGCCTGACGGTAAACGGGGATACCTGGTGGTTTAACCTTCGCCCATCAAATACCGAGCCGCTGCTAAGACTTAACGTTGAGGCTTCTACTCAGGCTCAAATGGAGTCGGTACGTGATGCGGTTCTCTCACTAATCCGCGGCTAACCCCCGTTTTCCATTACGAGCTTTTCGCAAGAGGGCAGTAACCTATGCCTATAGCCGCCTAGCACAGTAGAGCCCTACGCCTTAGGTATCCAATTAATACTTTGATTACCAATTAAGGAGATTTACGTGAACGTTCCAGTTACTTCAACTCTTCCAAAGCATGACATTGCTGATGCATCACTTGCAGCAGAAGGTCGCAAAAAGATCGAGTGGGCTGAGCGCAATATGCCTGTGCTTGCTCAAATCCGTGAACGCTTTGAAAAGTCACAACCTTTCGCAGGAGTTCGTATTTCTGCATGCATGCACGTCACAACAGAGACCGCTAACTTGATGCGTGTTCTAAAAGCTGGTGGAGCAGAGATTGCACTGTGTGCGTCAAACCCACTGTCTACTCAGGATGACACCGCTGCAGCGCTTGTACACGAATACGGAATTTCAGTTTTTGCTCGCAACGCAGTTGATCGCGACGGGTACTACAAGCACATTAACGCAGCGCTAGATATCGAACCACACCAAGTTTTTGATGATGGTTGCGATCTTGTAAACACTTTGCACACAACACGTAAAGAATTAATTCCAAACATCGCTGGTGGTTGCGAAGAGACAACAACAGGAGTAATTCGTCTTAACCAAATGGCTAAAGATGGAGCGCTTCAGTTCCCAATGATCGCCGTTAACGACACAGACACAAAGCACATGTTTGATAATCGTTATGGAACAGGGCAATCAACCCTTGATGCAGTGTTTCGTGCAACTAACTTCCTGCTTGCAGGTCGCATAGTTGTTGTTGCTGGCTTCGGTTACTGCGGTAAGGGTGTTGCAGAGCGTGCCAAGGGTATGGGCGCTGATGTAATCGTTACTGAAATTGATCCAACTAAGGCACTTGATGCAATGATGCAAGGCTTCCGCGTTATGCCAATGCTCGATGCTGCAAAGGTTGGAGATGTATTTATCACCGTTACAGGTAACCGTGATGTACTGCGCGATGAGCACTTTGCAGTAATGAAGGATGGCGCAATCATGGCTAACTCAGGTCACTTCGATATCGAAATCGATGTTGCTTGGCTTGAACAGAACGCCAAGTCAAAGAATCTAAAGATGCGTCACCAAACTGATGAATACGTATTGTCAGATGGGCGTCGTTTGCTACTTCTAGCTGAAGGTCGCTTGGTTAACTTAGGTGCGGCAGAAGGTCACCCAGCATCTGTAATGGATATGTCATTCTCAGATCAAGCTCTCACCGCTGAATACCTTGTAAAGGAAGCAAAGAACTTGAAGCCAGGTGTACATGATGTTCCTACATACATCGACAAGGAAGTTGCTTCACTCAAGTTGATCAGCATGGGTGGACGTATTGACGTTCTAACACCGGCGCAAGATATGTACCTGAACTCTTGGGAGCACGGTAGCTAATGACTTTAGTTATGGTCGTCGATGACGACCAGGATCTCGCAGAGATGCTCGGCATCGTTTTAACCGGTGCCGGCATCGATGTGGATCTAGTAAGTCGTGGCGATGAGGTCATGGATGTATTCCGTAACAATCCACCAGATTTAGTTTTGTTGGATGTTATGTTGCCTGGTCTCGATGGAATTGAAGTGTGCAAATTAATCCGCGCAGAATCAATGGTTCCTATCGTCATGCTTTCAGCTAAGGGCGACACTCAAGATGTCGTTAAAGGTTTAGAGGCAGGTGCCGATGACTACATGGTTAAGCCATTTCGTCATCCATCAGAATTAATCGCCCGAATTAGAACTCGTTTGCGCAGAACAAATGCCGATGTTTCAGGTCTATTAACTATCGGTGATTTAGCAATCGATGTGCAAGCACACCAAGTAACACGTGCAGGTAAGCAGATTGCATTAACACGTTTGGAATTTGATCTACTAGTTGCACTTGCTAAAGAGCCAGGACGCGTCTTTACACGAGATGCATTGCTCAGTGAAGTTTGGGGTTATCGTCACTCGACTGATACCCGTCTAGTAAATGTGCACGTTCAGCGTTTGCGTTCAAAGATCGAGCATGATGCCGAACATCCAGAAATCGTTGTGACCGTGCGCGGAGTTGGATATAAAGCTGGAGTAATGGGCGGTTCCTAGAGATGAACCGTATTTACTCGCGCGTCCGTAACTCCCTTGCGATCAAGGTTATTTTCTCGACCGTCTTGCTCTCCTTAGTTGTTACCGGAATAACGGGTTCGGTGCTCAATACCCAGCTATCTGCAGGTGTTAAAGATGTGAATTTAAGCTCGGCACTAGTTGAAGCACGTTCAACAATCTTCACCGCCGAGTATCGATTTTTGTTAGCTCAGGGCGAAAAAGACTCTGTTGTGCAAAAAGTTGTAGATGACGTTATTAGCTCTGCAACGACCTTAACTTCTAATGAGAATGCACGTGAAGTTGTGTTCCTTAGAAGTCCTGGCAATACACGAGAAAACAATTACGAGATTGCTTCTAACCTGCTAGACCCGACTTCGATTCCATCAACTCTGAGCGAGCGGGTGCGTAAGAATCCAGATCTCGTATATCAATACACCAACATGAATTATCTGACCGGGACCCGAATTAAAGGCCTAGCAATTGGCCAAAAAGTTCAGATTCCAAATGCTGGCCAGTATGAGATGTACATTATTTTTTCTTTGGCAAATCAAGAGAAGACTCTTGATTTGATTTCTCGCTCTCTATTTCTTGGTGGTTTCATTCTTTTGCTTTTAATTGCCCTCATTACTTGGCTCGTAACCCGACAAGTTGTTAGCCCAGTACGAGAAGCAGCGATGATTGCTGCCGAGTTCACCGCTGGAGATTTCCGAAAGCGATTGAAGGTTGAATCACAAGATGAAATTTCAACCCTTGGGTTGGCTTTCAACGAAATGGCTGAATCTATTGAGAAGCAGATTGCTCGACTAGAGAATTTGTCCCGTGTCCAGCAAAGATTTGTGTCAGATGTTTCTCATGAACTGCGAACACCACTTACAACTCTGCGCATGGCCTCTGAAGTCATTTACTCATCCAAAGATGGCTTTGACCCCGTTGTCGCAAGAAGTGCCGAATTACTGGTTGCTCAGCTAGATCGTTTCGAAAAATTACTCGAAGATTTACTAGAAGTTTCACGATTTGATGCTGAAGTGGCGGTCCTAGAAGCGGTGGATTTCGATATGGTCCAATTGGTTCAACGTTGCGCAGATGATTTAAGTCTTGTTGCTAAAGAGCGTAAGACCGAGATTTATGTCAATTCTTCAGAGCCTGTAGTCATGATTAAAGCCGATATTCGACGAGTAGAGCGCATACTTCGCAACCTATTGGCTAACGCAATTGATCATTCTGAAGAGTTGCAAATCGATGTTCGAATCGAAGCTAGCGAACATGATGTAGCCGTCGGAGTCCGTGATTATGGAATCGGACTTGATGAAAATGCGTTGACAAGAGTTTTTGATCGATTCTGGCGCGCAGATCCTTCGCGTGCCAGAACTCGCGGGGGAACCGGACTTGGCTTATCTATTGCACTCGAAGATGCGCGTTTGCACAATGGCGAACTCGAAGCGTGGGGACGCCCTGGGCGTGGATCGCACTTTGTAGTCACGCTTCCTCGAAATACCTGGGAAAGTATTGAAGCACGACTTATCAAGTTGCAACCCGAGGATTACAGAGCTTAGTTTCCACAGTTTTTAGCTTTAGAGTCTGGATCGATTGAATCCGGCCATGATTGCAAGGTGCGCCCTTTTGCCGAACTTTCACAACTGATCTTTCCAAGTAGGTGTTTTGGTTGTCACCGTTTAGGTCCAAGTATTTGTTCAGCATGCAGAAGTAGCTGGCATCCACATTATTACAAAACCAAAGTCGATAGTCTGACCGTGCATTCAGCACTGTTATATACACCAACCGCCTCAAAGATAATTCTTGCAGCAAAAGAATCCGGCCTGAAAGGCGCAGATGATTTACTCATTGACGCAATTATTCATGTTTTAGATAAATCAATTCCTGACACAACTTTGTTTCGTTTGGTACCGATTCCATCAAGTAAAGCATCACAGCGACGCAGAGGTAGAAGTTTTGTCGTGGATCTAGTGTCACAAATTTCACAACGAACTGGTATTCCAATGATTGATTGTCTACAACTTTCAAGAAGAGTTTTAGATCAAAGTGGATTACACCGCGATGAGCGAGCATCAAATCTTGCGGGAGCCTTCACCCTGATTTCACCTGCTAGGGGAGAGCTGATCTTGATTGATGATGTGGTGACGACGGGGGCGACCCTGCGAGAGGCGGCCAGAGCTCTGAATTCGCAGGGTTTTCAGGCTATTGGCTCAGTAACCGCGATTACCGCCTGCGTTGCCCAGCGTCTACGATAAGGGCTTGGACACGGGTCCCATCCCCATCGAAAGGCGAGGTCAATGCCAGCGTTTGTAGACAAGATTTTGCGTGCAGGCGAAGGACGCATCCTTCGCGATCTCACCAAGGTCGTTGCCTTAGTCAATGCTCAAGAGGCTCGCTTTTCTGCGATGTCAGATGCTGAGCTACGCGAACAGACACCTCTTTTCCAAGCTCGGTATGCAAATGGCGAGACACTTGATGATCTTCTACCCGAAGCTTTCGCCGTTGTTCGTGAAGCCGGTCGACGCACTTTAGGTCAACGTCACTATGACGTGCAGCTCATGGGTGGTGCAGCGATGCACCGAGGCAATATTGCCGAAATGCGTACTGGTGAAGGTAAAACTTTAGTTGCAACGCTTCCTTCATATTTGAACGCTCTTGCTGGACGTGGAGTGCATGTTGTTACAACAAATGATTACTTGGCCGAGCGCGATAGCGAATGGATGGGCCGCGTTCACAGATTCTTAGGTTTAAAGGTTGGCGTCATTCTTGCAAACATGACACCAGTTGAACGCCGCGAAGCTTATTCAGCTGACATCACTTACGGAACAAATAACGAATTTGGTTTTGATTATCTTCGTGACAACATGGCTTGGTCACTTGAAGAATGTGTACAGCGCGATCACTTTTTTGCAGTAGTAGATGAAGTGGACTCGATTCTGATCGATGAAGCGCGTACACCTTTGATTATCAGCGGACCGGCAGATAAAGCCACCAAGTGGTATGTCGAGTTTGCGAATCTAGTTCAAAAACTTCAGCGCGATGTTCACTACGAAGTGGATGAGAAGAAAAAGACTTCAGGAATTCTCGAAGAAGGCGTTACTAAGGTAGAAGAGCTCTTGCAGATCGGAAACCTCTACGAAGCCGCTAATACGCCAATGATCGGCTACTTAAACAACGCCATCCGCGCAAAAGAGTTGTTTAAGCGCGATAAAGATTATGTAGTTATGAATGGCGAACTGCTGATCGTTGATGAGCACACTGGTCGCATGCTGGCTGGTCGTCGTTACAGCGAGGGACTGCACCAAGCTCTCGAGGCAAAAGAGCGCATTGAAATTAAGGATGAGAACCAGACTCTTGCAACAATTACGCTGCAAAACTATTTCCGTCTCTATGACAAATTGTCAGGTATGACAGGTACCGCAACGACAGAAGCTTCTGAATTCCACCAAATTTATAAGCTTGGTGTAGTTCCAATTCCAACTAACCGCCCATCACAGCGAATTGATTCGCCCGATTTGGTCTACAAAACTGAGGTTGGAAAGTTCGCAGCTGTTACCGCAGATATTGTCGAGCGCTACCGTAAAGGCCAACCTGTATTGGTTGGAACTGTCAGTGTTGAAAAGTCCGAAGAATTGTCTTCATTTTTACGCAAAGCCGGAGTCCCGCACGAAGTACTGAACGCAAAGCATCACGAACGTGAAGCAGCGATCATCGCACGTGCAGGTGTTAAGGGCGCGGTAACTGTTGCAACAAATATGGCAGGCCGTGGTACCGACATCATGTTGGGTGGAAACCCAGAGTTCATGGCAGATTTTGAATTACAACGTCGCGGAATTTCTCCAGTAGATAATGCTGAAGAGTATGAAAAAGAATGGCCAGCAGAAATCGCACGACAAAAGGCAGCGGTTGAAAAAGGGCATGAAGAAGTTGTTGGACTTGGCGGACTGTACGTTCTAGGAACTGAACGCCACGAATCCCGCCGTATCGATAACCAGCTTCGAGGTCGCTCGGGTCGCCAAGGCGATCCAGGAGAATCACGTTTCTATCTTTCATTACAAGATGATTTGATGCGTCGATTTAATTCAGGAATTGTCGAACGCTTCTTAACGGCCGCTGGTCTTCCAGATGATGCGCCAATCGAATCAAAGATGGTTTCTAACGCGATTAAATCCGCGCAAACTCAGGTTGAGGCTCAAAACTTTGAAATGCGTAAGAATGTTTTGAAGTATGACGATGTTATGAACCGCCAGCGCACAGTTATTTATGGTGAACGTCGTATGGTGCTCGAAGGCGCAGATATCAAGGGCCAGGTAGCAGTATTTGTGTCAGATACTTTGTCTGCTTACATCGCAGCAGCAACCGCTGATGGTTTTGCAGAGGACTGGGATCTAGACACTTTATTTACAGCGCTGAAGACAATTTACCCAATTTCATTTACTATCGAAGAGCTTGAAGCTAAAGCAGGTTCACGCATTGGACTTGATGCAGATTTCATTACAGCTCAAGTACTTGAAGATTGCGAAGCAGCGTATGCAAAACGCGAAGCAGCTTTGGGTGATGAAGTTATGCGTGAACTCGAGCGCAAGGTCTTGCTATCAGTATTAGATCGCAAATGGCGCGAACATCTTTACGAGATGGATTATCTGCAAGAAGGTATTGGACTTCGAGCGATGGCCCAGCGCGATCCTCTGGTGGAGTACCAGAAAGAAGGTTTCGATCTATTTGCTGCCATGATGGATGCAGTTAAAGAAGAGATCGCAGGCTTTGTGTTTAACATCGAAGTCACCGTTGAAAGTGCAAGTAATCAGGTGGTAGCTCCTGGTCTTGAGTCAAAGCAATTGCCTCAAGCAGGTTTGCAGTACACAGCTGCAGATGAATCAGGAGTTCGCACAACTGGTGAAGTTTCTCGAAACGCTCCATGTCCTTGCGGATCAGGTAAGAAGTTTAAGCGTTGCCACGGAGGCGCAGCTTAAATTTAAATAAGAGTTAGACAGGTGCATAGCCATCGTCCGTCTAAACCTTCAAATCTGATTGCAACCACACGTAAGCGATCTCCAAATCGCACCGTGACTGTAGCTTCACAAATACCATCTAGTGGTTCAGTAATTCTGGTCTTGCGCACTCTTCCAATTTCTTGCAATGAACCAGTGGCGTGCTGCAGTTGTGAATAAATGGTGTAGTGACACACCGTTTGAAGTTGTTGAGAAGAACGTCTGCCTGCCCAAATTTCGAGAACATTGTGTATGAATTGATGTATCAACGGCTTAATCTCGGGCAAAGTGTCAGCAGAAGTAGGTTGAGGCGCGAATTCGGCGTCAAACTCTTCACCAAAGGTGCTTGGCAGTAAGTAAAGCCGGGGTTTCTTTATCACTTGAATCTGCGGGGAGGGTCGAAACATTTCCAGGACAGGATGCAGAAAATCTTCATTTGGATCACTCGAAACTGGAATGAGCTCCGTTACGGTAAATGTTGGCAATTGATCAAAGTCAGGTTGGGTTGTCATTGCCCTACCGTTGCGCTGATTAGCACAGAGAAACTCACCCTAAAGTCTCTGAAGTTCTCATACTTTTGACTGATTGTGGATAAACCGAAGGGGAATGTCCCTCTAGCCCGTTGGGTAGCCCCATGAAAAACAAAAAAGATTCTTACGGCGCACGTATGCCTCTTGCGATTACTTTAATTGTTGCCGCGTTTGCATCTGCATTCTTTATCTCGACTTATTCGAATAGAGGTTACAACTATTGGGTGATTGCGCAATCTGTAACACCAGGTCATGTCATTTCACTAACTGATCTGTCTAATGATCACTTAAACCTGGGGGACAGTACGGATTATTACTTAAGAGAATCCGACCAGATTGTTGGATTGGTTGCTACACGTCAGTTGCAGCCCGGCGAACTAATATCCACGGCAGATGTAAATAGCTCTGCAGAATCAATGGCAACAAGTGCGGTCCCACTTAATCTTCGCTCGTCAGACCTTGCCTCCGGAATATCTGTGGGTGACTCAGTTGATCTTTATTGGGTTCTTGATTCACGCAATGGTGAAGAGGTTGTGGATCCAATACTCATTCTTGGTGGAATAACTCTAGTCGGTTTGGATAGTTCGAAGAATTCCTTAGGCGGCGATGTTTCAATAACCGTTGCCATTGAGGAAACCCAAGTTCTTCGAATGTTAAGTGCAACAACACAGGGTCGACTAGTAGTGGTACGCACGCATGTCTGAACTTGAAATGCCAACAGTCATTACCGCGATAGCAAATAGCGACGCCGAGGGCTTTGTTGCAGGAACTCTCTTTGCCCAAGGCTGGAACGTAGTTTTCCGAGCAATTGATTGGGTTTCCTTAGACGCTTATCTTCAAACTAATCCTGAACTAGCCAAGACCGCACTACTTATTTTTGGAACTGATTTGCCTGGTGCAGACAAGAAATCAATGGATTCTCTGAACGGTGCTGTCCGGCAAATGATTGGCTTTGCTTTGCCAAACGTTATAACTGACGATTTTGGTGTTCTTAACCCATTACCAACTGTGGGCACTGATCTGATCTCGTTAGTTCGTGGGTTTGTACGGGCACCTTTAGTGCGGACAAGTGCAGTTACTCAACGTAAAGTGCGGAGCTCAAAAGTTATAGCAATTGGCTCGGCAGGCAGTTATACGGGTTGTACCTTCATTGCACTGAACTTAGCCATGGAGTTAAGTTTGCTGGAAAAATCGACCCTGCTGGTTGAAGCAAATTTTCGAGCACCGTCTCTCTCGCCACTATTATCGATGCGAAAGATTACAGAAAATTCAGAGTGGAAGAAGATAGCCCCTAATCTTTCGATTTCAGAGATTACCCAAGACACGTCAGATGATTTAGAAGTGTTCATGAATAATGCAACAGAAAACTTTGATTTTGTGGTTTTAGATATAGGTTCTATTTCAGGTTTATCAAATCGCTTAACCGATAGACGATGGACTTCGAATGTAACAACCTGGTGTTGCGATCAAGCCGATGAACTAATGATTACTTCACGCGCGGATTTCTTGGGACATTACCGACTAGTCCAAGTGATTGATTTATTGCAACAGACTTCGATACGAGCACAATTGAGTTTTACCCAAAACATGAAATCATCTGGAAAACGAGGGGATGCAGAAATGGCACGTTTTCTTACAGTCACAACTGCGCTAAAGCCGATCCGCGTTCGGAGCATGAAACAAGAGGTTCGATCAGTTCAAGCGGCCGAGGATGAACATGCCACCATGGTTGAGATCAATGAGCGCTCACATCTGCGTAAAGCTATCGCTGAATTAGCCCGAGAAATCACTTCATAAGATCTATTACTATGGGTGAATGCGTGCATACCTTCCCATTAGCCATAAGGATCTTGAAGCCTTTGTGCTGACCAAAAGCATTGATGCTGATGAGGTATTTGCACCAACTCCAGCCTTTGTGTCAGATAACTTGGATTGTGATGAAGAGGAACTTGAGTACTTGCTCTCTGTCGCGGCGGGTGAAGAGGCTTTAGATCTTCGCCTCTCAGAGAGTGCACCCGGAATTGTTTTAGCTTTTGAAGTCACAGATGAGCAAATTGCTGAAAACTATGAAGATTCGATTACCTTGAAAACGCCTTTGCCTTGGGATCAACTGCAATGCGCACTTCTTGCTTTTCAAGGCGACGATGAATTGGTGTGGTTTGCCACTCAAGAAATAGAGATTCATTTGGCGGAGTGGAAGTAACCATGCTCCAACTTGAAAAGCTATTGGGCGCACGTACAACGATTACTATCGATCAAGCTGAAAGATTACGTGTCTTGGTTGCTAATTGGCAGCTGTTATCAGATCTATCCTTCGCAGATTTGATCTTGTGGGTTCCAATTCGGAAAGACATCACGATGTGGCCAACAGGACATATCGCAGTTGGGCATATTCGTCCCACAACAACTTCGACTGTTTATATCAACGATGTAATTGGCGATGAAGTTTTGTGGGGAGCTAAACCCATTATTGATGAAGCGCTTTCAGGCGATGAAATCATCAGACCCAGTGATCCCGAAAAAATAGGTGAAATGCTGGTTAAGTCCGAGTCGATCCCAGTCACTTACGATGGTCAAGTTATTGCCGTTATTTCAAGTCATAGAAATGTAGAACATTCGCGCGGGTCTGGAAAACTTGAAAGCAACTATCGCGATCTAGCCAATCACTTATATGAGATGGTGGCAGAGGGCAGTTTTCCTTATGAAGATTCAGGTTCGTTCTTTGAACCAATGCCTCGCGTTGGCGATGGCTTAATTCGTCTGGATGCAAACTCTGCAATCTCTTATGCAAGCCCCAATGCAAAATCCGCGTTTTCTCGCATGGGCTGGCGAGGGGACTTAGAGGGGAAAAACCTAGGTGACATTGCTGAACAAGTTGTAACAGCCTCACTTAATGCACATGAAGAAGGTATTCGTTCGCGTTTGAATGGAAAAATTCTACAAAGAGTAGAAATCGATAACCAAGGCGCAACGATTGATTTGTTGGTTCTACCGCTGATAGTTGGAGCGGACAAGATTGGCGCAATAGTGCTGCTACAGAATGTAACCGAGTTACGCAGACGTGATCGTGAATTAGTAACTAAAGATGCCACTATTCGCGAGATCCATCATCGAGTTAAAAACAATCTTCAAACAGTTTCGGCCTTGCTACGTTTGCAATCACGTCGAATCGAAGACCCTGCAGCAGCTGCAGCTTTAGATGAAGCGGTACGTCGTATCGCATCGATTGCTTTGGTTCATGAGACTTTATCCAATAGCACCAAAACGACTGTGGCATTTGATGAAGTTTTAGGTTCTTTGGTCACACATTCCTTAGAGCTCAGCCCTCGAATGGGGGAGCTTCAGATTGAGCGAATTGGTGAAATCGGTTTATTGGAATCACGCGTGGCAACACCTTTGTCTTTGGTTGTGACTGAACTGATTCATAACGCACTTGAACATGGCCTTGCAGAATCTGGAACACACTTGAGAATTGAAGTTCAACGTTATAGCAATGAAGGTTTAGTGACTATTTCAGATAACGGCGTTGGATTACCGCAGGACTTTGACCTATTGACTTCATCTAACTTGGGTCTGCAGATTGTTAGAACTCTGACAGAGAATGAATTGCAAGGTGAACTTAAGTTGGAATCAACTGATCAGGGAACACAGGCCAAGCTGCGCTTCCCACTTTAAATCTGGTTTTGCTGCTCCATTAAGCGCGCACGATTACGAGCTGCACGTCGCTTTAATGCACGACGTTCATCTTCTGAAAGTCCGCCCCATACACCGGCATCCTGTCCGCTCTCTAACGCCCAAGCCAAGCAAGGCTCTTTAACAATGCAGCGCTGACACACCTTTTTAGCTTCTTCGATTTGTGTAAGGGCTGGACCTGTATTTCCAACAGGGAAGAAAAGCTCTGGATCCTCATCACGGCAGGCTGATTGATGTCGCCAATCCATCGCATGTCTCCTTAGGGAAGTAAGACTCGGTTTCAGAGTAATTGTTGTAATACACACAGTTGTGCGTGCAAGGGCTTAATTGTCCCCTGTGTAGCGGTGTTATACAAGGATGAACGGGAAAGAGTTTTCAAAATTAGGGTGATCTATCTCAAGTGCCCCCGACAGGAATCGAACCTGTGCACCTGCCTCCGGAGGGCAGTGCTCTATCCCCTGAGCTACGGGGGCTCAATGGGTCAGCATGAAGGTTATCAGCGGGTGCAAAGAACTGTGCATACTGCAACAATTCACGCATGAACTCAATCGCATACTTTGCTACAGGTTGTTTTTGGGGAGCAGAACGTCGCTTCTGGCAGCTAGATGGCGTAATCGAGACAAGCGTTGGCTACATGGGTGGCATTCGCCCGAACCCTTCATACGAACAGGTGTGTACAGGTGTTACTGGACATGCCGAAATGGTGAAAGTTGTCTTTGATCCGACCAAAGTTTCATACCTTCGTTTATTGCAAGAGTTCTGGACGATGCACGATCCAACATCTTTGAATCAACAAGGCGGAGATATCGGAACGCAATATCGCAGCGCTATTTTTACGACGACACATGAGCAGATGCAGGTTGCGCTCGCTTCATGTCAGAGTTACCAAGAGGTTTTAACAAAAGCTGGCATGGATCGAATTTGTACAGAGATTCTGAGCGCCGAAGGCATCGAGTACTACCTTGCCGAGGAGTACCACCAAAAGTACTTACAGAAAAATCCAAATGGTTACGACTGTCATTCCAGCACAGGTGTTCCTTACCCAGAAACGGTTGCATAAATCATGAGCGAAAAAGAGTATCCAGTAAAAATCGATGAAGCCGAACTTGCAAAGCGTGTAGATCCGTTGTCGTACGCGGTCTTACGTAATGCAGCAACCGAAACTGCTTTCACTGGTGAATACACCGAGACTGAAACAATCGGGGTGTACAAGTGCAAAGCGTGTAGCGCCGAATTGTTTAGAAGTGAAACCAAATTTCATTCAGGATGTGGATGGCCATCTTTTTATGCACCAACTGAAAACGATGCAGTTGAGCTCTTAGAAGATCGATCTTTAGCCCCTCGTATTCGCACTGAGGTACGTTGTGCTGCATGTGGGTCTCACCTGGGACATGTTTTTGAGGGCGAGGGGTACGCGGTTCCTACAAATCAACGCTGGTGTATTAACTCCGTTGCTTTGGTCTTAGAGGAAAATCAGTAATCAAGTCCTCTGGCTTCATGCACCGCCTGATAGCAGTACCAAGCAAAGACACTTCTATACGGACGCAATTTCTCACCCTTAACATCCAAAGCTTTTGCAGTGGTCTCTTCCTTTGTTTTGTGGATGAGGTCCCAGCCACGTCGCACCGCTAAATCACCAGTTGGCCAGACATCAAGTCGACCAAGTTGAAACATCATGAACATCTCAACTGTCCAGCGTCCAACACCCCAAATTGAGGTTAAAGCATCAAATATTTCTTGATCATCATGAATCTGATCTATTTCATTAATGGGGATTGATTTATCAAGTGCGGCACTAGCAATTCCTTTTATGGTTCGAGATTTGGCTCCCGAGACTCCAATTTCTCGCAATTGCTCATCACTAAGTTTTATCACTTTGCGTGGAGTTACAGCACCCTTGCACAGCTTTACTAACCGCTCATGAATTGTGGCAGCGGCTTTGGTGGCAAGTTGTTGAGAAATAACAGAGCTAACCAGTGATTCAAAATGTGTCTCTGAAGGCTCACTTCGACCGAGGGTGCACAACGGCCGTCGCTGAATCAGGGGAGCAAACTTGGGATCAATCTGTGAAACCTCAGCAACTATTCGACGCATTTTCTGCGCAGAGTGGACCGCCATGATTTACAAAGAAAAAGTTGGGTACTCGTCTGTGACAAGCAAAAAGGCGTAGCCAACTACACGGTTCCAGTAAGCAATAGTCCCTACAACACCTTCGGCACAAACTTCAGGATAGTTACCTGTAAACAAAATACTGAACCAACCCAAAAGGGTTAACACAGCTGCATAAATAAAGTAAACAATTCCGACAAGGTACAAAGGCAAGGCAAGTAGCCACTTAATCAGAGGTAGCCAACGGTTGAGCTGCTTTGCATCAACCTCTGGGAAAGTCACGCTTACGACATCGTTTTCTTCAATTGATGGATATTCATCAGTCAGTAAAACTAAGTAAGCATCTACACGTGTTTGCAATGAAAGTAGTGCTTCGTTAAACACTAAGACATAACTTGGGTACACCTGTCGAAAAACAATTGCCAAACCAGCAGGCAAAGCGAGCAAACCAGCAAAGATTCCAACAGCCTCATCCGAAAATGCAGCTGAAGGTGAAAATGAAGATACAAAAATAAGTACTGGAACGGCAAGGATGATCCGGAATAAAGCGGTGACGCGATTACGTTCGGTCAGGGATACATCGATTTGTGTTTCAATTTGATTGCTCATGAGCCTCAATCTACCGCTGATTATCCGTAGGTATTGCCAATTACAGCCTCCTTGCCGTATTTTTGCAGGTCTTGCAGAATTTTTTGCAGGATCTGTTGCAGAAATACATGTAGTGGAGGTGAAGAGATGGCTGGAATTAAAGAGGTTGCAGAAGAAGCAGGCGTCTCTACCGCAACTGTTTCTCGCGCACTTCGAGGGTTGCATCATGTCAATCAACAAACGCGCGAAAAGATCATCGCTGCTGCAGAAAAATTGAATTACCCCCTCAACACAGAGCGCCAAGGCGCAACTAGCGGACGAACAAACTCTGTAGGAGTTGTTGCGCCATATATTTCTCGTTGGTACTTTTCACAAGTTATTAGTGGTGCAGAACAAGCACTTCGTGAAGCGGGGATGGATTTACTTCTCTATAACTTTAGCCAAATGAAGGGCCGCGAAAGGCTTTTTCAACATCAGTTACTTAAAGGTCGTGTTGACGCTTTGATCGTTATTTCACTTCCACCCACAGAAGAAGAGTTCGATTCAATGCTCTCACTTGGTATTCCGATTGCCCTTGTTGGCATGGATCACGAAAAGTGTGCATCAATCAAGATCGATGATGTTGCAGGAGCTAGAACTGCTACGCAGCACTTGGTAAACCAGGGTCACAAGAAAATTGGCTTAATGTCCGGTCGGCCAGATGATCCATTCAATTTTTCGGTTCCGCAAGATCGACGTAAAGGATTTATGCAAGTTCTTGCAGAAAATGACTTGGAGTGGTTGCCATCCCGTGAAATCCATGGTGATTTCACTATGCACACCGCGTCTCGCGCAATGGATGATTTGCTAGCTCGCCCTAATCGCCCCACAGCGATCTTTTGCGAATCAGATGAAATGGCAATTGGTGCAATGCAAGCTCTACGTCGACACGGCCTAAAGGCACCTGATGACATTTCGATTATTGGTTTTGATGGTCATGAAATGGCAGAGTTTTCAGAGTTAACGACAATTGAACAGCCAGTCACTTTGATGGGCGAAATGGCAGCGTGGTCGATCATGGAGAGATTGAGAAAGCCTGTTGTCGATCCACCTTCACTTGTATTGCCAACCACGCTTGTAGTTCGAAATTCAACTAGACGACTTACCCCCGAAGAACAAGTTCTCTGAGGTAGCCTTACCCGCATGAGCGATCATTCAGTCTCGGCACCTAACTTGGCAGAGCTGCAGAGCCACCGCAGTGAAAAGTGGCGAGGTTTTGCCGCTGATGTACTTCCATTGCCCGTTGCCGAAATGGATTTTCCAGTTGCACAACCAATTCGTGACCTGTTAACAGAAATGATTTCCAAATCAGATCTTGGTTATTTGGGATCAATCCCTGAACTTGGTCAAGGCTTCGCGCAATTTGCAGGACGACGTTGGAATTGGGAAGTTGATCCGCTACAAGTGCGAGCTGCAACCGATGTAGGAGTTGCTGTAGTTGAAGTCTTGCGAGTCTTTACTAATCCTGGAGATTCAATTCTTGTAAATTCTCCGGTGTATCAAAATTTTTACAACTGGATTAATGAAACAAAATTAAATCTGGTCGATGTTCCTTTTGAACGAACCGGAGATGAATCGGCGAATCCTTGGCAAATCAATTGGGATGGTATTGAAAAAGCTTATGCAGCAGGTTTAAAAGTTCACCTTTTGTGTAGTCCGCACAATCCCTTGGGACGTATCTACACCAAAGAAGAATTACTTCGTATTGTTGCTTTAGCAAAGCGCTATGACGTTCTTGTCATCAGCGATGAAATCCATGCTCCGCTGACATTTAAGGGCAACACTTTTGTTCCGATGTTGAGTCTAGGAGCAGATGCCGAATCAGTTTCGGTGACGGTGACCGCTGCCTCGAAGGGCTGGAACATTGCAGGGTTAAAGTGCGCAATTATTGTGTCCCAAAATGAAGTGATTAATGCTCGCTTGGCCACAATGCCAATGGCAGTTCACTTTAGAGCTTCTTTGCTGGGTGGGTTTGCAACTGCAATTGCTTTTGCCGAAGGCGAAATTTGGCTCGATTCAGTAATAGAGAATCTTGACCACAATCGTCATATGTTGAAGGATTTATTGAATTCGCAACTACCGTCGGTGAGATATCACATTCCTGATAACAGCTATCTTGGATGGCTAGATCTAGAAGCACTCAACTTGGGAGAAGATCCTTCCGTAACACTTCTTGAAAAAGGTCGCGTTGCCTTTAACGCTGGACATATTTATGGAAAACAATGTTCACAATATGTACGCTTCAATTTTGCTACAAGCCCAACAATTATCACTGAAGCTGTACATCGCATCGCACGAGCAATTTAAATGTCGAGCACGAAATATGATGTTGTCATCATCGGTGGGGGACATAACGGTTTAGTTGCCGCGACTTATCTAGCGCGAGCTGGCAAATCAGTCAGAATTCTCGAGGCTAACCCAGAAATAGGTGGTGCTTCACAAAGTGTCCGGACTTTCCCAGAATACGATGCAAACCTTTCTAGGTACTCGTATTTGATCGCACTTTTGCCCGACAAGATCGTCAGTGATTTGGGATTGTCATTCGAATGCATTTCTCGTGAGGTTTCAAGCTACACCCCTTACGGAGAAAACAAAGGCCTGTATGTTTCAAGAATCTGGGACGCGCTCACTGAAAGCTCCTTTAAAGAACTAGATCCTTCAGGTAAAGAAGCAAAGGCGTGGCAAACATTTTATGCAGAGATTGCAGAGTTTGCCGAAAAGATTGCACCAACAATGCTTCAGCCTCTGAAATCTCGAAGCGAACTGAAGCAGCAGATTGATTTAGATGCAACGTGGCAATATTTGATCGAAGAGCCCATTGGCAAAGTAATCACCGAAAGATTTCACAATGATGTAGTTCGTGGTGTTGTGCTGACAGATGCGCTGATTGGAACCTTTGCATCAGCTTTTGATATTCAAGCAAATATCTGTTTTTTGTATCACTTGATTGGAAATGGAACAGGTGAATGGAAAGTTCCTAAGGGTGGAATGGGCGCTTTGGTCAATGAACTTGTTCGCGTAGCAACCGAAAGTGGAGTTGAGATTTCACTGAATTCAAAGGCGATAAAAGTTGAATCAACTTCTACTGGTGTAACTGTCGAACTTGAAAATGGTGAAACCGTAACAAGTGAGTATCTACTTTCAAATGCAGCACCTGGGGTATTGGCAAAACTACGGCAAAGACCTGCCCCAAAGAGTCTTGATGGTTCTCAGATGAAGATAAACATTTTGTTAAAGCGACTTCCACAACTGAAATCAGGTATTGATCCTCGACTTGCATTTGCTGGAACTTTTCATGCAAATGAAAGCTTTACCCAATGTGAATCAGTTTTTGCAGAAGCTCACAATGGTGTGATGCCACAAAAAATGCCGATCGAGATGTACTGCCACACCTTGACAGATCCATCTATCTTGGGACAAGAGTTACAAGATGCTGGCTATCAAACTCTGACTTTGTTCGGACTACATACCCCAGCATCTTTATTTGATAGCAATAACGATGCTGCCCGTGAAGCAGCGCTTCAATCGGCGTTGGCTTCGCTTAATGATTACTTGGCCGAACCCATTGAAGATGTAATTGCAGCTATCGAGGTTAAAACTCCGCTGGATATTGAAGAAGCAATTGCGCTGCCACGAGGCAATATCTTCCATAAGGATTTGTCTATGCCATTTCGTGAGGATGGAACGGAAGAGTCGTGGGGTGTTGAAACTGATGACCCTCGTATCTTCATCTGCGGAGCAGGCGCAGTAAGAGGCGGGGGAGTAAGCGGCATTCCTGGCCATAATGCGGCCATGGCAATCCTTTCGAACAATTAGACTTGGATCATGAGTATTCACCCCGAGACATCAGCGATTACAGCAGGACGTCCTGAAGTTGCACCTGATGCTTCTTTGAATCCTCCAATTGTTTTTTCTTCGACGTATCACGCCGGTGGTCCAGTTGGTTATGGTCGTTACGGAAATGAAAGTTGGAGCGCGCTCGAAGCTGCAATATCTGAATTAGAAGGCGGACAGACTCTTTCATTTTCATCTGGCATGGCAGCGATTAGTGCCGTCTTTTCTATTCTGCCGATAGGTGCACCTGTTGTTGCATCTAATCAGGGTTACAGCGGAACAATGAGTTTACTCAATCAACATCATGCAACTGGTCGACTTGAAGTTCGTTTTGTTGACATCACTAATACAGAAGAAGTTGTTGCTGCAATCAAAGGTGCAGCTTTGTTGTGGTTAGAGTCTCCAACTAACCCATGTCTTGATGTTGCAGATCTTCCAGCGCTCATTGCCGCAGCGAAGAAGCAGACAATAGGAGTTGGTGTAGACAACACCTTTGCTACTCCAATGGTTCAAACACCATTATCGATGGGTGCTGACATAGTTATGCATTCGGTTACAAAGTTTCTTGCAGGCCATAGCGATGTGGTCCTCGGATCATTATCAATCTCGGATTCTGCATTGTTTAAGCGTTTAGAAGAATCGCGCCGACTCAACGGTTCAATTCCAGGACCTTTCGAAGCCTGGCTTGCACTTCGCGGAATTCGCACATTTCCTGTTCGATTCAGAGCAGCAGAAGCCAATGCAAAGACATTAGTCACACGGTTACAAAAACACGCGAAGGTGACCAAGGTTCGCTACCCAGGCTTTGGTGCGGTCATATCTTTCGAAATTGATGGAAATGCAGAAAATGCTGAGAAAGTTTGTGAATCTTCACGATTGATTACTCATGCAACGAGCCTTGGCGGAGTTGAATCACTGTGGGAGCGTCGCCGTCGCTGGGCTGCAGAAAGCCCTTCAGTTCCAGAACAGTTGATCCGTCTGTCAGTTGGCTGCGAGCATGTTGATGATATTTGGCAGGATATAGAGCAGGCACTGGCCTCTCTATAGAGATTTTTTCAACAATAGCGAGTATTTTTATCCCATGTTGAAAGCAATCCGACGCACCTTCGCAGCACTGACAGTTACTGTCCTTGCCTTTCGCGCGGTCGCATCTTTATTGTCATGGATTGAACACCAAGATGAGTCAGTAGCTGACACTTGGGTTGATGAAGATGAATTTGAAGATGCCTGAGGTTCAATACATTCCGGGTAGCTGCAATATTGGCAAAGGTGAAGTCCGCAGAAGGCAATTAGTTGCACTTGTAGGTTTGTTTTTCTCGATCTCTACTTTGCTGGCATTCAATACTGTAGATGCTCCCACGGAAGTACGTTTAGGAATTTTCTTTCCATTGATGGTTGCATCAGTTGGCTTTGTACAATCGCGCTCAAAGTTTTGTTTAGCGTATGGTTTTGCCGGAACTTTCAATGTAGGCAAAATGGGCGACATCAAACGAGTAGCAAGCAAAGAAGATAGAGCTGCTGATCGCAAGACCGCCCTTGTCATCCTGGGCAAATCTTTTCTTCTAGCAGCCCTAGCGACAGCGGTGGTCTTAGTACTACCCTTTTAGTATGAAGATACAAATTCATACACGCAATGCAGATTTAGCAGAAGATTTCAAAAATATAGCTACGGAAAAACTCAACAGCATGGAGCGATTTAGTGTTGTTATTGATCGCGTCGAAGTTGAAGTTTTACATGAAGCAAACCCTCATCAGGGTAAACACAATCACAAAGTAGTTTTAACTACACATGGTTCAGGACCATTGATTAGAGCAGAGGCTGCAGAGTTCAATGATCTGGCAGCTTTTGACACAGCCATTAAAGCTTTTGCGCTACAGATCCGAAAGATTCATGAGAAATCTAAGGATTACGATCGTGCAACTTTACGAAAGATGAAAACAGAGATCTAAACGATCTCGCTTCCATCTTTACGAGTTGCTGTAAGGCTTGCCACAGCGGTGACTGTTAACGCTGCAACAATTACAAAGAGGCTGACCTCAATTGGAACGTGTGGAAGCTTCACGCCTGCAATCTCGTGGATTCCAATGCCGTGGAAAGCCTCAATGAACATCTTGAAACCGATAAAAGCCAAGATAAAGGAAAGCCCCTTGGACAAGTAGACCAATCGCTGCAATAGACCTTGTAATAAGAAGTAGAGCTGACGAAGTCCCATCAGTGCAAAAATGTTAGCGCAGACCACGATGTATGGATCGCGGGTAATTCCAAAGATTGCAGGAATTGAATCAAGGGCAAAGACAAGGTCAGTAAAGCCCAGAGAAACAAGTGCGATAAAGAAAGTTGTTGCACCCTTTGATCGCAAGTAGGTAATAAAACGATCTTCCTTCCATTCTTCTTCGCCATCATCCTCGACAAGAAGGCGATATGCGGTAAAGACTAGGAAAGCTCCAAATACAAAGAATGCACCTGAGAATTTCTCAATAATCGCGCTACCTGCAGCAATAAAGCCACCTCGTAGAACAAGAGCAATGATAATTCCGAGCAAAAGAACAAGTTGTTGTTTTGTCTTTTCAACTTGTAATCGACTCAAGATGATGACAAACACAAAGATATTATCGACTGAAAGTGCGTACTCAGTTAACCAGCCCGCAAAGAACTCTTTCTGAGCATTTGGATCTGTTGTCCAATTTGGCATCAAGATTCCAAAGACAATAGCTGCGGAAACATAGATGACTGTCCAAATTCCAGCCTCTGTCATTGTTGTTTCTTTATTACGGCGGATAATTGCAACCGCTAAATCAACGACAATTACGAGTGCAAGAATTCCAAGAGTTAGCAGCCATGTGCTTGTTGATTCCATGGCGGTATTCTGTCAGTTAGTGATGCACCCAGATAGTTGAAACAGGGGGGATCGTCACTTTTCCATCGCGACTATCAACTATTCCCGCGCTCACAATGAGCAACTTTCCAGTGATTTCCACCTCAGCAGCAGAATCGGACAAATTCATGTAGATAGAGACATTGCCACGACGAACCGCCAACAATGAATCGCTCTTAGACCCATGTTCAGGAGATTCGAGCCAGGTGATTGAACCTTGATCTATCAGATGGTCTGCACGCAGTTTTAGGGCGGTGCGGTAAAGATTTAACGTGCTCTTTGGATCGACGCTTTGCTTTTCAACAGTTAGCTCTTTCCACTTGTCAGTTAGCGGTAACCAAGGTTTTCCAGTTGTAAAGCCGAATGGAGCAGTATCACCATTCCAAGGAAGTGGCACACGTGCACCATCTCGTCCTTTTTGCACGCCCTTAGTTCTAAGGTAAATCGGATCTTGCCTTGAAGAATCAGGAATCTCACCATCAGGCAGCCCTAATTCTTGACCAGCAAATACATAACATGAGCCAGGTAACGCTAAAACAAATAAAGCAAGTGCGCGCGCCTGAACTTCGCCAATACGCGATGCGACTCGAGGAGAATCATGATTGCTAAGAGCCCATGTAGGAAGTGCGCCAACAGAATCCATTAGTTCTATTGAACGATTTACAACTTCAAAAAGAAAATCTGATTTGAATGGTGCATCCAATAGATCAAAGTTAAAGACTTGGTGTAGCTCATCACTTCGAACATAACGTGTTGAATTTATTGGGGGATGCACCCAAGCTTCGGCAACTGCCATGATGTCGCGATCTTTATAAGAGTCAAAGAGTTTTCGCCATTTGCGATAGATCTCATGAACACCTTGTCGATCAAAGTAAGGAACAGTTGGAAGCAATGCGTATCGAATCTCGGGATCCATAGAAACATCAAGGCGCAGTGCATCACTTATTCCCTGAGGATCAGGATGGTTGGTAAGTAAGTTTTCTTTAACTAAGCCGTGCGCAACATCAATTCGAAAACCATCAACACCAAGGTCTAGCCAAAAGCGCAATGTAACTTCGTAATCACTAGCGACTTCTGGGTTGTCCCAGTTGAGATCAGGTTGAGATGAATCAAAAAGATGCAGGTAGTACTGACCATCTTCCACCTGTGTCCATGAAGGCCCGCCAAAAAGTGAGATCCAGTTGTTGGGTGGAGTTCCATCTTCATTAGCATCATAAAAATGAAAGCGAGCTCGCTCAGCAGAACCCCTTTTGGCCTTAAGGGCTTGCTGGAACCAAATGTGTTGATCAGAAAAATGGTTAGGAACAACATCGACAATTACTTTTAAGCCCAAAGAGTGTGCGACTTGAATTAGTTTTTTAGCATCATCCAAATTTCCAAAACGTGGATCAACGTCGCGAGGATCAGCAACGTCGTAGCCGCCATCTTTATTGGGGGATGTATAAAACGGACTCAGCCAGATTGCATCAACGCCAAGCTCTTTGACATATTCAAGCTTTGAGATGATTCCTGGCAGATCACCCTCTCCATCGCCATTGCTATCAAAAAAGGACCGTGGATAGATCTGATAGATGGTTGCTTGCTTCCACCACGGCGAGGATTTCATGGTGAAAGGCTACGGATTGAGCATTGTCTAGACAATGTAAAAAGGATGTAACTCACCCTCGTATGTTTCTCTTTTATAACGTTTATTCATGCCGTTACACTTTAAGCATGGAAATCCTTTATTCAGTCTTACTTTTCTTAATCTTGCTCGGAATCCTGTATTGCATTCGATCTTTAAGAGCCCTCCATGGAAAAGTTTCAAAAAAGACAGAACAGATTTCACGAGAGATTAACAAGGCAGCACTTGAGAACAAGAAGATGTCAATGACTGCTTACCGCCAAACTGAAGCCTTCATTCAGTTAAGCAATCTGCTTCAGTTCAAGTCGCCAATTCCAGCCACTCGCAGCTGGGCCGCATCGCCAGATCTTTTGCTTCTAATTTCCGAAACTGTTAAGAAAAATAGACCATCACTAGTTGTAGAACTTGGATCAGGAGTTTCAACCTTGGTCTGTGCAAAATCTGGTGCCCGAAAAGTAATCAGCATCGATAACTCTGAGGAATATGGTGCCAAGACTCGTGACCTTCTGAAAGAACATAAAGTTCGAGGAGCGGAAATTCGGATTGCGCCATTACGTCCATATGCAAATGGTTCAGAATGGTATGACGTTTCAACTATTAAAGATTTAAAGAAGATCGATTTACTGATTGTCGATGGCCCGCCAGGATCAAAGAATCCAGAGGCTCGATATCCCGCACTAAAAGAATTTAAAGATAAGTTGTCAGCAAAAGCGATTGTCATTATTGATGATGTGAAGCGTGATGGAGAACGCAAGCTGGCCGAAGACTTTGCCAAGAGTTTGCCCAACCACACATTAACTATCCTGGATCATGAAAAGGGTACAGCGGTTATTTCACCTCGCTAAGTAGATGCCAATAACCCTTGAAGAGGCTTTCGCAGAGGCTGCCTCGAAAATCCTAGATACATCAACCTTTGTTCGTGCCGTTTTGTCGGGTAGACGCAGAAACATGAGCGTTGATTTTGAACGTATCGATATTCGCCTTGTTGAAATAAAAGAAGTTTTACATCTGCAGTTAATGCAAAACGATGGTCGCGCAACTACCACCAAGAATCTTTTGCCGTCGGCCCTTGAAGTAGATCAGCTTCTAAAAAGCGGTTATGCAAATGTGATGGTCGAGAGCACCCATGAGGCGTATTCCATAAGAGTTACGAAGAGCGGGGATGCCCAGGTGCACACCGAAAAGCGTCAATCTGAACAGAAACTGGCTCACGATAAAAAGAAAGACAGATTGCTAGATTCAAATGACCCATTCTTGCGAGAAGTTGGAATCGCCGATGCAAAGGGTGTTATCAAGCCTTCACGTCAAGATAAATACAAGCAGGTAGAAGAGTTCTTGCGCTTGTTGTCACCGGCACTAAATGCAGCAATAGATGCAGGGCAAATCCATAAGCCAACACCGGCTAATCCATTGCGCATTACAGATCTTGGATGTGGTCATGCTTACTTAACTTTTGCGGCTCATCAATTCTTAATGAGCTCTGGAATTCCAGTAGTTGTGACAGGAATTGATGTTCGTCCTGAGTCTAGAGATCGCAATAATTCGATTGCAGACAAACTTGGTATTGCTAAGACAATTTCTTTCAAAGCTGAAGAGATTTCAAAGACAACGGCAGAAACGGCAGACATTGCTATTGCCTTGCATGCCTGTGACACCGCAACAGATGATGCAATCGCATGGGCAGTAAATGGTGGTTCAAAACTTTTGCTGATTGCGCCATGTTGCCATCACGATATTCAAAAACAGATTGATGCAGCTCCTGAACCTTGGGGAGCGCTTACCAAGTTTGGCTTAATGAAGGAACGTCTAGGTGATCTGCTCACTGATTCATTTAGAGCGCAACTTCTTAGACTTGTTGGATATCGCGTTGAAGTAATTGAATTTATTGGGGGAGAACACACGCCTCGTAATTTGATGATCCGTGCAGTAAAGACTGATGCAAAGCCTGAACAGATAGATGTTGATAGATACCTCGAAATTACCGCTCAGTGGGGCGTTAAACCTGCCCTAGAGAAGAAACTTTCGACTCTTAACATCCGTTAGACTTAGGACATGTCTAAGGTCCTCGCATCATTACCAGTTGGTGAAAAGGTTGGAATCGCTTTTTCTGGCGGTCTCGATACATCAGTGGCAGTTGCCTGGATGCGCGAAAAAGGCGCTGTTCCTTGCACCTACACCGCAGATCTTGGCCAGTATGACGAGCCAGATATTGATTCAGTTCCTGGTCGCGCAAAGGAATACGGCGCAGAGATTTCACGCTTAGTTGATTGCAAAAACGCACTAGTCGAAGAAGGTCTTGCTGCGATTGCATGTGGAGCTTTCCATATTCGTTCAGGTGGAAAGCAATACTTCAACACAACGCCACTTGGTCGGGCAGTCACCGGAACAATGTTGGTTCGTGCAATGCACCAGGATTCAGTTGAAATTTGGGGCGATGGTTCTACTTATAAAGGTAATGACATTGAACGTTTTTACCGCTACGGACTTCTAGCAAATCCAAACTTGCGAATCTACAAGCCTTGGCTTGATCAAGATTTCGTCACCGAATTAGGTGGACGTAAGGAAATGTCTGAATGGTTAGTTACACATGGACTTCCATACCGCGACAGCACTGAAAAGGCTTACTCAACTGATGCAAACATCTTGGGTGCTACACATGAAGCAAAGAGCCTTGAAAACCTAGACACATCTGTTGAATTAGTTCAGCCAATCATGGGCGTTCGATTCTGGGATCCAGCGGTAAAGATTGATACCGAAGATGTAAAAATCACTTTTAACCAGGGTCGCCCTGTATCAATTAACGGCAAGTCATTTGATGACATTGTTGATTTAATGAAAGAGGCCAACGCAGTTGGTGGACGCCATGGGCTTGGAATGGCTGATCAGATTGAAAATAGAATCATTGAAGCAAAGAGTCGTGGAATTTATGAAGCACCAGGAATGGCGCTGCTCTTTATTGCATACGAGCGTTTAATCAGTGCAATCCATAACGAGGACACAATTGCTAATTACCACGCAGAAGGTCGCCGTCTAGGTCGACTTTTGTATGAAGGTCGTTGGTTTGATCCTCAAGCTTTGATGCTTCGCGAATCACTGATGCGTTGGGTTGCATCTGCAGTTACTGGTGAAGTAACTATTCGCATGCGTCGCGGAGATGATTATTCGATCATCAACACAACAGGTCCAGGACTTAGTTATCACCCTGAAAAACTTTCAATGGAGCGCACCGAAAACGCTGCATTTGGTCCAGTAGATCGCATTGGACAACTCACTATGCGCAACCTTGATATTGCCGATACCCGTGCCAAGTTGGAGCTTTATCGTTCCCAGGGCCAGATCGGTGATGGAGAATTTAAACTAATCGGCGAAATCGAATAACAAGGAGAACCATGCCAAAGAAAACCCTATTGAAAGTATTTGCGGTTCTTGCCGTATTAGCAATTGGTTTTGCATCATTCACAACACTCGGAGGAGATGACACAGTGTCAGGATCAGCAGCAGGACTTCCAGCGGTAACAGGTAACGCAGGCGAAGCACCAACAATTACACCTCCAACAGGTGCGGCACCAACAACTTTGCAAACACAAGACATCATCGTTGGAACAGGAACAGAGATTCTTCCAACTTCAACGTTGACAGTTCATTACACATTGATGACTTGGTCAAACGGCGCGCTAATTGAATCTTCATGGTCAGGCGGACAGCCAGCAACATTCCCACTTTCTGGTGTAATCGCTGGATGGCAAGAAGGCTTGCCTGGGGCAAAGGTTGGCGGACGTCGTCTGTTGGTTATCCCAGCAGATAAGGGATACGGTCCAAATGGTTCAGGCCCAATCGGACCAAATGAGACTTTGATCTTCGTTGTAGACATCATCGCAGTTTCATAAATAGCCTTAAACAAAACCCCGCTCATCACTTTGATGTGTGGGGTTTTGTCATTGTTCACCTTGTATTAACCAAGAAATGAGTAACCTCATCTCATGAAGAAGCTTCTAGCTGAGTACTTAGGTACCACCCTTTTGGTTGCAATCGTTGTTGGCTCCGGAATCATGGCTACAGATCTGACTAAGGATGTTGGTCTACAACTGCTAATCAACACAATCGCGACAGTCTTTGGCTTGGCAGTTTTGATTTTGATCCTTGCTCCAATTAGCGGCGCGCACTTTAATCCAGTCGTAACTTTGGTCGATCTCATTCAAGGCAAAAGCTCAGTTCTTCAATTCATTCAATATGCAATCGCTCAAGTTCTAGGCGCGATTTCAGGTGCCTTACTTGCAAATGCCATGTTTGATCATGCGATTGTGGAAACAGCAACAAAACTTCGTTCCGGAAGCAATCTGTACTTGGCTGAGATCGTTGCCACCGCTGGGTTAATCCTTGTTATCAACCTTCTTGTTACTCAAAAGAATTTAACGGTCATCCCTGTAGCCGTGGCTGCCTGGATCGGAAGTGCTTACTTCTTCACTAGTTCTACCTCATTTGCAAACCCTGCAGTAACAATTGGACGAACCTTTAGTGACTCTTTTGCCGGAATCGCACCTGAATGTGCACCTCAATTTATTGCCGCCCAAATTCTCGGAGCCCTCATCGGTCTGGGATTAGTGAAAGCGCTGACACATGACAAATAAACCAACCGTACTTTTTGTCTGCGTTCATAACGCAGGCCGTTCACAGATGGCGGCAGGGTTTATGCGTGAGCTTGGGCAAGGTCGCGTAGAAGTTTTGTCTGCAGGAAGTGCCCCTAAAGATTCAATTAACCCAATTGCAGTAGAGGCAATGGCTGAAGTTGGAATCGACATTGCTAACAACACTCCAAAAGTTTTGACAACAGAGGCAGTTCAAGAATCTGATGCAGTAATCACAATGGGTTGCGGGGATGTTTGTCCGTTCTACCCAGGAAAGCGTTACGAAGATTGGGTTTTGGATGATCCCGCAGGACAAGGGATTGAATCTGTTCGCGTAATCCGCGATGAGATTAAAGGCCGAGTAGAAGCTCTGCTAGCTGAATTACTTGGCTAGAACTGCTGCCGCAATCTTTAAATCCTTTTCAAAAACCATTAACTGCGGGCCATCTAAGGTTTGCGTCAAGGTTGCCTTGATATTTGCATCGATTAATTTCTGCAAACTCATTTGTGCTTCGATGTAGTTGCTAGGAGTTTGCAACGGCTTGAGCAAACCATATTGATCTTTCTTTCCAGCTTTAATGGGCGTGATAATCAATCTCTTATTGGAAGAAAATCCCCATTTAAGAACCAAAATCAATAGCGCAAGACCCACAAACCCGCCAAAGGATTGCAGAAATAGTCCGTTGTTGATTCCACCCAGCATTTGAGAATTCTACTTAAACAAGACGTAAGTCACACCTTTTCAAGATGCGGAGCAATTTGTCTCCCTCTACGGTTTCATACAATAAATCGATAACAAACGGAGAATTCATGAAAAAGCTTGCAGCTATAACTACAGTCCTGCTCTTAATCCTCGGCGCTCAACCAGCTAATGCAGCCGTAAAGGTGAAGGTAGCTAACTCAAGCAAGATCTCAACAAAGACTGGACTGGTGTCTATTTCCGTCACTGGTCTGCCAAAAGAGCACGGAATTTACATTTCCCAGTGCATGGGGATCGAAAAGGAAACAAACGAGCCATCTGCGTGCAACCCTGCAAAAGCTTCAAAGTTGTGGGTTTCAAATCTAGCTGCAGATCAAAAAATGGGAGCTAAGCCAGGAACAGGAAAGCTTTCAATCAAGGTAGATAAGTATTTCAAAGATGGGGATTGCATTCACACAAAGTGCATTATTTATGTCACAAATGATCACAATGCGAAGGACAAGACCGCAACACAAGCAATTCCATTTAAATTTGGTGGAATAAATCTCTTTTAACTTTTAGTAGAACTTAATCAATTCCTTCATCAACGCGATTTCCATTTCCTGGGCTTCAATAATCGCAGCAGCCAAGGCAGCAACTTCTTTGTTTGTTGAGCCAGTTACTTTCTGAGCCATTTTGATCGCGCCTTCGTGATGCATGATCATTCCTTCGAGAAATAAACGATCAAATGCGGCACCCTCAGAATTGCGAAGTTGTTGGATTTGTTCATCGCTGAGCATTCCATCCGGTGTCTATTTACATTCCCCGCCGCCTCTGGTTTTATTTCCTCTAACTACGGAGGGAACAAAATGAGCAAAGATCTACAGGAAGTAACGAGACTAATTAATCTCTATATCGAAGGTGCCGGAAAAGGCAACGCTGACAAACTAAATGAAGCGTTTCATTCCAGTGCACGTTGGTTCGGCACAATGGGCGGCACCGACTACGACGTTGACAAAGCAGGCTTTGTTGCATTGATGGTTGAGTCCCCAGCAGATGGAGGCCAACTCAAGGCAGAGATAACTGACATTCAAATTGATGGAACTGTTGCAGTGGTAACAGTTAAAGAAGAAGGTTTCTGGGGGACTCTCTCATTTACTGACTACTTTACGCTTTCAATTCTTGAAGGTCGTTGGCAGATCACGAACAAGACATTTGCTCATACAGGTGGAGAGCACGCATAACATTCCGAACATCAACTCAAACTTGAATCTCAGAGAAAAGGAAGACAGATGAGCCAAGACTTTAAGAAAATTGTTATTGAGATGTTTAAGTCTCTCGACGACCTAGATAGTGAAGGAGTCGTTAAATACTTTTCAGATGACGTTGAACAAGTAGATGAACTTGCGCAGAAGTGGTTACGTGGAAAAGCAATTTGCGTGGCAGCCATCAAGGGAATGATGACGTCAGTTACCGATATCAAATCGCAGGTTTCTGAAATCAATGTGATTACTTCAAGCGACATGGCTATTGTCACGTGCACTTTGAATCAGAGCTATACATTCGAAGGTAAGCCGACCTCAATTGTTGCTCCGACGACAATCGCATTCCGTCTAGAAAA
>ENA-ORFA01000073-ORFA01000073.1-marine-metagenome-genome-assembly--contig:-NODE-73-length-45878-cov-4.635750_pt1 | contig 45878 bp, 39 predicted proteins | sample MGYA00248621_ERZ508587 | MGnify/ENA primary metagenome ERZ508587 (study PRJEB26250, sample SAMN06266239) | marine metagenome | isolation source: Columbia River Estuary | place: USA:Columbia River Estuary... | reverse complement strand
AAATAGCATTGCGCTCTTCAAAAAGATTTTTGCCAAAAATATGGATTTGTCCAGCATTTGGCTTGATCAAGGAGAGCATGCAGCGCATCGTGGTGCTTTTTCCCGCGCCATTCGGACCTAAAAAACCAAATACGTCTCCTTTATTGACTGTAAAGCTTACGTCCTTCACTGCCGTGAAAGAACCGAAGTTTTTTTGCAAGCCCCTGATTTCAATGATGGGTTCGTTGTTCATGTGTTCAAGTTACAAAGAATAGGTGCGCTAACCGCAATAAATGTCAGCCAAAAATCTCGACCACCTTGTCAAAACGATAAGAGAAGATTTGCTCCAGTTTGGGTTTGACTAACCAAGAATGGACGAATCTTCCGAGAATACCAAGTGGCAGTACATAAGTCACGATATCCGTCATTTCTACACCACCTGCAACAGCTTTGAAATGGTGTTCGTGGTGCCAAATTTTATAAGGGCCAACACGCTGTTCGTCGACAAAAAATGCCAAGTCTTTAACAGTTTTGATTTCGGTCACCCAATTCATTGGAATCCCAGCTAGGGGCTTCACCGTATATGCGATCATCAAGCCTTCGTACATTTTTTCTGGCACCTCTGATTTGACGATAAAGCCCATCGAAGGCGGTGTGATTTCTTTGAGGTTCAAAGGTGAAGAGAAGTAGTCCCAGCAGGTTTGTAAATCTGCAGGAATAAATTGCGTTCTTTTAATTTGGTACATGATTTTAAAACACGCCTGCCTTTAATTTGTTTTGGATACAATAAAAGCTTTTTTTGAAGGTTTGGGGCCCATTACAAAATGAAGCTCCCCTCCTTGCATCAGGTCTAGATGAGAAATAAAAGGCTTCGAAAGCCGCTTACCGTTCCAATATGCCGATTGGATATACACGTTTTGATCCGAATTGTTTTCAGTCACAATCTGCAATATATGTTGGCCATCTAATTGGATTGTCACCTCCTTTACCAGTGGCGCTGTGAGGGCATAATTGGCTGAACCCGGTGCAAATGGATACAAACCCAGCGCAGAAAATAAATACCAAGCGCTCATTTGGCCACAGTCATCGTTGCCACCCATACCCTCTGAGTTCAGGCTGTATTGCTCGCGGAGTATCATTCGAGTGGCGGCTTGGGTTCTCCAGGGTTGAGTCGTAAAATTGTAGAAATAAGGAATGTGATGAGAGGGTTCATTTCCATGGACATAATTGCCAATGATTCCCGAACGCATGATGTCTTCCGTATTTGCAAAATAACGATCGGGAAGCGACATCGTGAAAAGCGAATCCAAATGCGCCACAAAACGCGCCTCACCACCCATTTGCTCAATCAAATTATGAGGTGCTTGGGGCACATAAAAACTGTAATTCCAGGCGTTTCCTTCAATAAAACCTTGACCGTGGGTGTCTAGTGGGTCAAAAGGTGTTTTGAAGTTTCCGTTGCTTAGCCGCGGACGCATAAAGCCAGACTGCACATCAAAAACGTTTTGAAAATTTTGTGCGCGCTTGTTGTAAAGCTGTGCCACACTATCCTGCTTAAAAACTGTGGCCATTTGTGCAATACACCAGTCGTCATAGGCATATTCTAAAGTCTTCGAGACAGAGCTTCCGCTTTGATCTTCGGGTACGTATCCTAAGTCGAGATAAGCACCGAGGCCCTCGTAAAAGCGTTGGTTAGAAGTCTCAACAGCAGACCACAAAAATCGTTCGGGATCTCGCAAATAGGGATTTTGCTTTACCACTGCATCTGCCATTACCGAGACAGCATGATAGCCAATCATGCACCAATTTTCATTGGCGTAATGTGACCAAACAGGCAACATATGATGCACACTTTGGGAATAATGCTGCTGCATTGATTCAATCATATCGGCATTTACCTTTGGGTAAAAAAGATTTAAAAAAGGCTGTTCAGCGCGATAAGTATCCCACAGCGAAAAAGTAGTGTAATTGGTAAAGCCTTCGGCTTTGTGAATGCGTTGATCCAAACCTCGGTAACTCGAATCTACGTCCATAAAAAGCGTAGATCCAATAAGACTATGGTACCATGCAGTGTAAAATGTAATTTGATCTTGATAATGAAGAAAAGAAACGTCTTTGATGATTGAAAAGGCGTTGTCCCATTCTTTTTCAGCCGCCGTTCGGTAAGTGTCAAATCCTACAATTGGGGCCTCTGAAACCAAGTTGCCGAGGGCACCTTCAATAGAAACACCCGAGAGCGCCACTCTAAATTCAACTTCATTTACCGCTCCAAAAAAGAGCACTGCCTTTAGCCCCTGCCCGGCTCCTTCTGCAAAGCGATGTTCGGTGTCAAATTTCCGCCAGAATCCTTTATACAAACTAGGTTTCAAGTCTTTTATTTGATAACTAGTCAATGGAACTGACAAGGCAATCGCAAAATAAATGGTGCGGGTTCTGCCCCAGCCGTTCGTTTGTTTATAGCCTGTTAAGAGCGTATCGTTTTCAACGCGCAAAAAACACCAAACATTTTTTCCTTCGTAGTTGTAAATGCCATGAGTGAGGTCAAGGACAAAATGCGCGGAATCACCATCCTGAAGTCGGTATCTGTGAACGCCCACGCGTTTGGTGGTCGTTAGTTCGACATCGACCCCCACTTCATCTAAATGCACGCCATAATAACCGGGTTGCGCTTGTTCGTCATGATGGTAGGTAGAACGGTAACCTTTTTCGGGCGCTTGCGCCGTTCCTGGATTCCATTGAACTACACCGCGATTGGGCATGATCAAAATATCGCCCAAATCGGAGTGTCCTGTTCCGCTGAAATGCGTGTGCGAAAAGCCAACTATACTCGAATCTTTGTACTGATAACCTGCGCAATAACGATAGACTTCAGGCTGGTATTGACCAGCTACGGCAAAAGGTATGGTGTCGGTATCTGGGCTCAATTGAACGGCACCGAAAGGAACAGTGGCGCCGGGATAGGTATGTCCAGCCTCCGCAGTCCCAATAAAGGGCCTGACAAAAAGATGTGGATCTTGCTGCGCCGTGCTAAAAAAAACGTTGAAAGCAAGGCTTAAAATGAAAAACAAACGCATGGTTAAATATAAAAAAAGCACGGCAATATGTCACCGTGCTTCACTTGTGTCCTGATTAAGGTGCTATACGAGTTCTACAACCATGGCCGATGCACCACCGCCTCCGTTGCAAATTCCGGCCGCACCGCGCTTTGCTCCGTTTTGTTTGAGTACATGGAGTAGCGTAACAATGATGCGCGAACCTGAATTCCCAAGTGGATGTCCGAGTGCCACGGCACCACCATTGACATCTACTTTTTCTGGGTCGAGTCCAAGGATTTTCATGTTTGCCAAACCAACCACTGCAAATGCCTGATTGAGCTCCCAGTAATCGATGTCTGAAATGGATAGACCTGCTTTATCGAGCGCTTTTGGAATGGCCAATGAAGGCGCAGTAGTGAACCATTCTGGCTCTTGCGCAGCATCGGCGTATGAAACAATTTTGGCAATTGGCTTCAAATTGTATTTTGCTACGGCTTCCTCTGAAACAAGAATGAGCGCAGAAGCTCCGTCATTGAGTGTAGACGCATTGGCTGCTGTTATGGTACCTTCTTTGTCAAATGCTGGGCGCAACGAAGGGATTTTATCGAGAAAAACATTTTTATATTCTTCGTCCTCTTGCACAAGAATGGGGTCTCCTTTGCGTTGCGGAACAGAAACACCTACCACTTCGTCGGCAAAACGACCCGCTTGCCAGGCTGCGGCTGCACGTTGGTAAGAATTGATCGCAAAAGCATCTTGATCTGCTCTGGTGATTGCGTATTTCTCGGCACACAACTCAGCGCAATTGCCCATCGGTACTTTGCTGTAAACATCTAGCAAACCATCTTTAGTGATGCCATCGAGCAAACCAATATTGCCAAACTTGGTGCCGTTGCGGCCATCGAGGTAATGTGGCGTTTGGGACATGTTTTCCATGCCACCAACAACTACAACATGGTTATCACCAGCGAGAATGCTCTGAGCACCGAGCATAATTGATTTCATGCCAGAAGCACAAACTTTATTAACTGTTGTACAAGGCACATTTTTACCCAATCCAGCACCCAATGCCGCCTGACGAGCAGGAGCTTGGCCAACACCGGCTTGAAGGACATTGCCCATAAAAACTTCATCCACTAAAGACGGATCCAATTGCGCTTTTTGAAGTGCACCTTGTATTGCGGTAGCTCCAAGTTGGGTAGCAGATACACTTGAAAAAGCACCCATAAAAGAGCCCATTGGGGTGCGAACTGCCGAAAGAATATAAACTGTTTTTGACATGTTGATTGTTTTTGAGCCACGAATTTAAGTAAAAATGTATGTATTTTTGGCCTATGCATTTGCTATCTTCTTATTCTTTGTGGTGGATCATCCCTATTTTTCTGGTTTCGGGTCTCATCAGCTACCTGTTTTATCAGAAAGAAGCATGGTTAAGCACTAAATCAAAACAACTCCGCATCATCCTTTTCAGTTTGCGCACATTGAGTTTAGCCCTCATCGCTTGCTTACTTTTAGGGCTGCTCTTCGAACAAACGCAGTTTGACACGGAAAAACCCATTGTCCTGACGCTCATCGACCGCTCCTCCTCGATGAATAATTATAAAGAAAGCCCGCTGATCGCGAAAAGAATCGCGGCTTACCAAACCAAACTTCAAGAAAAATTAGCAGGACGCTTTGAACTGCAAACCTGGGATTTCGGTAAAAATCTTCAGCCACCTAAGCAAGGTTTCACCGATCGACAAACCAACATGGAGCTTCCGTTCGAACAAGCCGCCAATCAATTCATCAATCGAAATTTAGGCGCAGTGGTGCTCATTTCTGATGGCAATTATAACGTTGGTGGACATCCGATGTACAGCGCCGAAAACCTACCGCTCACTGCTGTATACAGTTTAGCGGTCGGAGACACCGCCCTCAAAAAAGATTTAATAGTGGCCAATACCGCCTACAACGACCTCGTTTTTCTCAATAACAATTTTACCATTGAAATTGATTTGGAGGCACAGCGCCTTGGCTCCAAAACCATTCGAACCGACCTCTATGAAGATGGTAAAAAAATCGCCTCGCAAAGCAGCGAACTTCCGAGCCAACGCAGCAGCCAACTCACCCTTCAGTTTGAACTCAAAGCAAAGAAACCCGGCATTCACGAATACAAAATTGTGGTTCAAAAAATCGCGGGAGAGTTCACTTATCAAAACAATACCCGCACCGTCTACATCGAGGTCATCGATAGCCGCAGCAAAATTTTACTCTACAGCCATGCACCCCACCCGGACATCGCTGCGCTGCAACAAGCACTCGCTGGAAATGAAAATTACGAAGTGTTAGTCAAATACAGCAATGATCTGACTAGCATTCCTGTTCACACCCTCGACCTCGTTATTTGGCACGATCCAGGCAAAGGTTTTTCAAGCGAGTTTTTGGAAAGTTTACAAACAAAAAAAATCCCTATTTGGACCATTCTTGGCACGCAAACCGACCAACAAATTGCCAGCAAATTACAGCTTGGACTTCAACTTGATTTGCGCCAACAGCTCGAAGAAATTCAAGCCAGTCCGAACCCAGGCTTTGCGTTGTACCAGCCAGATCAAGAATGGCTTAGTTTGGCTCCAAATCTACCACCACTCACCAAGCGTTTTGGAGAAGCAAGAGCCAGTGCTGGTACGCAAGTTTTGTTGACACAGCGCGTTGGCAATCTTCAAAAAAACAGTCCGCTACTGACGTTTAACGAGCGCAACCAACAACGCCACGCTTGTTTACTTGGCGAGGGCCTGTGGCGCTGGCGGATGGTCTCTTTTCTTAAAAAACAAGATCACAGGGCATTCGACGCTTTTGTAGGTGAAATTTGCGCCTATTTACTCGTTAAAAAAGAAGGAAGCGGATTGCGCGTCCAAGCACCCAAAAAACTCACAAGCTCAGACAACTGCATCCTTAATGCCAGTTTTTACAACGAGGCCATGCAAGCCATTACCAGTCCAAAAATTTCATGGGAACTCGATTTTGAACACAAAAAACTCCGCAAGGGCAACTTTTCTACGAAAGGTGAATTCTATCAACAACAGCTTGGAAAACTCAAAGCCGGACGTTACTATTGGAAGGCCAGCACGACGCACAACCAAAAAAAATATGTCAAAACAGGTGCATTCATCGTAGAAGACATCGACCTCGAACAACTCGAATCTGCTGCAAGACACAGCACCCTTCTCCAACTTGCAGATCAAACTGCTGCCAAAGTCTTTACACTCCAAGACTACAACCGATTAATTGACCGCCTCGAAAAAAACGATGATTTAGTGGCGCTCAGAACTGAAAGCCACCAATTTGACCCACTACTCGACTTTTTATTGCTCTTGTTGCTACTCAGCGCTTTGTTAGTTGCGGAATGGTTTTTGAGAAGATATAATGGTTCTTACTAAACTCTTTATCATGCGTATTCTCCTCACCTCTTGCCTGCTCTTTTTGTCTTTTTGCGCTTGTACTCAAAAATATAGAGACGGGGATCTCATTTTTCAGCACAGCGTTTCAGTACAAAGCACGGCCGTTCAACTCGCCACGAGTTCATATTATTCGCATTGCGGCATCATTTTCTATCTCAATGGCGAGCCTTATGTATTTGAAGCCATTGAACCTGTGGGGGTGCGCACACTTGAAGACTGGATCAATAGTGGGGAAGATCAAAATTATGCAGTGTATCGCCTCAAAAATAGATCGCTCAACGCCACGGAATTGAGCACAATGAAATCCTATCTCAAAAACCAACTCGATAAGCATTACGACCTCGGCTTCAATTGGTCTGACAAAGAAATGTATTGTTCAGAATTGGTTTTCAAGGCTTATCAGCAAATTGGCATAACGCTTTGTCCTACACAAGCGCTCGGATCTTTTCGTTTAGACCACCCAAAGGTTAAAAGAATCTTAACCCAGCGCTATGGCAACAACATTCCCTACGACGAACCAATGGTTTCGCCAGGGCAACTCTCGGACTCCAAACTCCTTTACAAGGTAAATTAAAGTCCTATCTTTGAACCATGCCTTTTCAATACACTACCCTTTCTTTTCAAGCATTTACACCCGAACAATTGTATGCTTATTTACAATTGCGGAGCGAAGTTTTTGTGGTGGAACAAAATTGTGTCTACCAAGACCTAGACAACCTCGATCAAGATTCCTTGCACGTGCTCGTCTATGATGCGCAGTTGCTCATCGCTTGCGCGCGCATTGTGGCGGCAAATGAAAAATACCCCAACATTTCTATCGGCAGAGTTATTGTCGCGGCAACACACCGAAAACAAGATCTTGGCCATGCACTAATGAAATATTGCATTGAAACCATTGAAGCACGCTTTGGCCAACAAAAAATAGTGCTATCTGCACAAGCGCATTTGCAAAATTTTTATAAAAAGCACAATTTTGCACCGCAGGGCGAAATATACCTTGAAGATGGCATTCCTCACGTTTACATGGAAAGAAATAAATAGCAACCTTACTCTATAATTATATATGAAAAAAACCTTACTCCTCGCTTTTTTGTCCGGTTCAATCTTGATCGGCTGTTCAACTTCAAAAGTTAAAAAATCTACGGCTCAATTGCAGACCATAGATTTAAAAGCGCTGGACACGACAATTAGTCCGGCAGATGATTTTTTCTTATTTGCAAACGGCACCTGGATTGCCAATACCGAAATACCGGCGAGCGAATCGCGTTGGGGAAGCTTCAACGAGCTCGAACAAGCTAACAATCAAAAACTCATTACGCTGCTTAAAGAAGCCGCTGAAAACCCCGGAGAACTCGGCTCTCAAAACCAATTGTTAGGCGCTTACTTTATGTCCTATACAAACATGACACGCAGAAATGAACTAGGCCTGATACCGATTCAAGAAGACCTCCAAAAAATTGAAGCGATCGAAAATATCGACGGACTTCAGGCTGTTGTTTCAAGCCTTCATCAATATGGTATTGGCGCCTTCTTTGGATTTGGCGTAGGGCAAGACCTCAAAAATGTAACGACCAATGTAGCCTACCTGGGTCAGGGTGGCATTGGTTTGCCGAACCGCGATTATTATTACGATGAAAAATACGCAGCCATTCGCACAGCGTACATCAAACATATTGAAAGTGCATTTCAAATGGCACAATTGCCAAATGCCGCACAAGCCGCTCAGAAAGTTTATGATTTTGAGTACAAACTTGCCGAACCAATGTTGCGCCCATCTGAAATGCGCGAACCAGAAAAAACCTATAACAAACAAGCCCTACCAGAGGTCATGCGCAGTTTCGGTCCGCACTTTAATTTTAAAATGTACTTAACTGAGGTGGGCTGCGCAGTTCCTGATACCATCATCGTAAGCAATCCAACCTTCAACATTAAACTCTCTCAACTTTTGGAAGATGTTCCGCTTCAGGACCTCAAAAATTATTTACAATGGTGCGTCATCAACCATTATGCAGGGCACCTCGATGAAGCGTTTGTCAATCTCAACTTTGCTTTTTACGAAGGGGTGTTATCGGGCAAACGCGAACAGCAACCCATCTATGAGCAAGCTATTGAAGAAATGACCAACCTCGAGGTTGGGGAATTACTCGGTAAGGCTTTTGTAGACAAACATTTTTCAAAAGAGGCACAGGAACGCGTCAACGAGATGGTAGACAACCTCTTGTTTGTCTATAAAGAACGCATCGAGCAACTCGACTGGATGTCCGATGCCACCAAAAAAGAAGCGCTCGTTAAACTCAATGCAATTGGTCGCAAACTCGGCTTTCCTTCCAAATGGGAAGACTATTCAAGCCTTCGCTTTTTTGCAGATCGCTATGCACTGAATTATCGTGAAATGAGCCGTTTCAGTGTGGCTAAAAACTTTGCAGAGCTCGGCAAACCTGTAGATAAAGACAAGTGGGGAATGCCTGCTCACATGGTCAATGCGTATTACCATCCGTTGCTCAACGAAATTGCATTTCCTGCGGGCATCATGCAGGCCCCATTTTTTGATGAGCATTTTGAAGACGCCGTCAATTATGGCCGCATTGGAATGGTGATCGGTCACGAATTCACCCATGGCTTCGACGACATGGGAAGTAAATTTGCGGCAGATGGCTCTTTCACCAACTGGTGGACCGAAGAAGACCGCCTCCTATTTGAAGAAAGAACAAAATTGCTCGGCGCTACTTTCTCAGGTTTTTGCCCAATGGATGACCATTGTGTCAATGCCGCGCTTACAATGGGCGAAAACATTGCCGATTTGGGTGGCCTCACAATGGCGTTCTATGCCTACAAGCGCACAGAAGAATATAAATCCAATCAAGTCGTTGCTGGCTTCACCCCTGCGCAGCGCTTCTTTATTGCCTACGCCCAACTTTGGAAAATTAAATACACCGATGCGGAAATGAAAAAGCGCTTGGCTACTGATCCGCACTCACCGGGCATGTACCGCGTCAATGGTCCGCTTAAAAATTGCCCAGAATTTTTCGAAGCTTTTGAGGTTCCTGAAGGACGAGAAATGCGCAACGACGTTAAAAAAGTTGCCCGCATTTGGTAAGAAAATCGGCGCTTGAGAGCTGCTCTTGGGCGCCAGTTTCCATGTTTTTAAAACTGAGCATACCTGCCGCAGCCTCCTCGGCACCAATCACGACGCAATAAGCTACATTTCTATCGTTGGCGTATTTGAATTGTTTTTGCAATTTGGCTGCACTCGGATACAACTCAGCCGCAATGCCTAAACTGCGGACCTCCCTGAGTAATTTCATGCAAAACTTTGCCTCTTCTGAACCGAAATTCACAAACAAAATATCGAGTGTTCGGTCGAGTTCTTTAGGAAAAAGTGAAAGTTCGGTCATGACGTCGTAAATGCGGTCTGCACCAAATGAGATGCCCACACCAGACAATCCATTTAAACCGAATAGAGCTGTGAGGTCGTCGTAGCGGCCTCCACCGCAAATACTGCCCATCTTGACGCCATGCGCCTTTACTTCAAAAATGGCACCGGTGTAGTAATTGAGCCCACGGGCCAGCGTGAGGTCAAAAATAAGTTCTCCTTTGTTTAAGCCCAATTCAGTTATATGGTCAAGTACTTCTTGTAATTCGTCGAGGCCCTTTAAACCGATTTCGCTATCGGCAAGGTAGGCTCGCATGAGGGTTATCTTTTCAACATTATTTCCTTGAAAGGCAAACAACGGCTTGATTTTATCGATGGCCTTAGTTGTAAAACCTTTCTCTGATAGCTCTTTAATGACACCGTCTTCTCCAATTTTATCGAGTTTATCAATAGCAACCGTAAGATCAATAATTCGGGCTGTTTCGCCACTAACTTCGGCAATTCCGCTTAAAATTTTACGGTTATTGATCAGAATACTAAAACCTGGTAAACCCAATTGAGAGAGCACTTCGTCGAAAATCTGAACAAGTTCGACTTCATACAATAGAGAATCTGACCCAACAACATCGACATCGCATTGCGTAAATTCTTGGTAACGACCGTGTTGTGGGCGGTCTGCTCGCCAAACAGGTTGAATTTGATAGCGTTTAAAAGGAAAAGTGAGGTCGTTTTGATGCTGTACTACAAAACGTGCAAAAGGAACTGTGAGGTCGTAGCGCAGTGCTTTTTCTGCCACAGAGTTGGCAAAGCGAGGTAAGTTCTCTTGTGCCAAGGCCTCAAGGTCTGCCTTTTTCATTTTTTCACCGGAGTTCAAAATCCTAAAAATAAGACGGTCACCCTCATCGCCGTATTTACCTAGGAGGGTGCTCGATAATTCAAAACTAGGCGTTTCGATTGGCGCATAACCATAGCGGCGAAATACTTCTTTGATCGTTGCAAACATATAATTGCGTTTGGCAACTTCAGTCGGAAGAAAATCACGTGTGCCCTTTGGAATTGCTGGTTTTTGTGACATATTTAAACGGGGGTGTTTTCGAGAAATAGTTGATAAATAACGCCATCGGAGAGTCCGATTTTTGGAACCACAAGACGATCCTGACCCAAGACTTCAAGTGCGGTGATGTAAATTTGAAGTGCAGGAACAATGACGTCTGCGCGGTCTGGCTTGAGTTTGAATTGATTGCAGCGCTCTTCTATGGACATTGGTAGCAGTGCTGCATGCAGCTTCTGAAGTACTGTCAGTTGGAGGGTATCGTTTGTTGAGGTATCGCTCATTTTGAGTGCGCGGTTGATGTTGCCACCAGTTCCGAAGACTACATGAGCTTCGTCAAGACGTACGTTTTTTCTTATCCAGGCTTCGAAATCGGTCCAAATATCAGCTTTGATTTTTCCCTTTAAGATGCGAATGGTGCCCAGTTCAAACGAGCGTGCCGCTACCTTTTGTCCGTGCTCAAAAATACTGATTTCAGTACTGCCCCCACCTACGTCGAGAACTACAAACTGTTGTTGCTTTTGGAGTTGCAACAAATTAAAAGAATTAAAAATGAGCTGTGCTTCTTCGTCGCCAGAAATGATTTCGATTTCTACACCAGTTTGCTGAAAAATTTGCTTGGCTATTTTTTTGCCATTGCTCGCTTCTCTCATGGCAGAAGTCGCTACCGCCCTAAGTTTAGATACAGCGTGTGTTGCGGCCAACAACTGAAAGGCTTGAATGGTTTGTTGAAAATGCAGTGCTTTTTTACTGCTGATTTTACCTTTTTCAAAGACGTCTTCACCGAGACGGAGTGGAACGCGGTAATAGGCAAGCTTTTGCAAGACAATATGGCCTTTATTGCGCTCGACTTTTGCGATAAGCAAACGAGCAGCATTGGTACCGATATCAATCGCAGCTAAAATCATAACAACAAAATTACACATTGCCTATTGCAAACCACAAAATATTTTGTTTATTTGTTAGCAAGACAATGAAGATAAGCGCGCAACACGTTTTTAAATCAAAGGCACAACCAAAGCAGGGGCACCTCTTATTGGCCGATCCGCATCTCACTGAAGCATTCTTTGAGCGCGCCGTTATTTTGCTGGTCGCTCACGACCAGAGCGAAAGCTTTGGCTTGGTACTCAATCACAAATCAGAACTGGTCTTGAGTGACTTATTTGAGCACATCGAACTCGATCTGCCTATTTTCAATGGCGGGCCCGTTGCGCCCGAACAGCTCTTTTACCTGCATCGTTTTGGAGGCATCGATGGTGCTAGTCAGGTTACTGAAAATTTATTTTTTGGGGGCGATTGGAAAGAAGTGCTGATGCGCGCTCACCTCTTACCTAGACCACAAGAGCACTTGCGTCTTTTTGCTGGATACGCAGGTTGGGGTCCTGAACAACTCGTAGATGAACTCAAAGAACGCTCCTGGATTTGCACCGCCGACTTCAATGACAAAGCATTGCTCAAGGAAGGCCCTGCACAACTTTGGAAAACAAGTATGCTCCAACAAGGACCCGAACTTGCGCTTTTCGCACACTTTCCGCTGAATGTTTCAGATAATTAAAACGAGCAGCAGCTTGTTTTTCAGCGAATTATTCCTACCTTTGCACCTCGTTTAGAAGCGCGCTCCCTGAAAGCGCCTTTATTTTTGTTTAACAACTTTCTGGTATTCAGGGTATTAGGAATACAAATTTTACGCCTTATGGCCAAAAACATCGAAGCGCAGGGAACTGCAGATTTTGATTGGGAAGCACTCCAACTGGATGGCTACAATCAAGTAGAACGCTCTGAACTAGGAGATCGCTACGAAAAAACCTTGACTTCTATCATGGAGAAAGAAGTGATCCAAGGTACTGTTGTCATGATCAACAAAAAAGAAGTCATCATCAACATCGGCTACAAGTCTGAAGGTGTTGTTGCAGCCAACGAATTCCGCTACAATCCAGACCTTAAAGTTGGCGACGTAGTGGACGTATATGTTGACTGCCTAGAAGACAAAACAGGTCAATTGATCGTTTCTCACCGCACTGCACGCATGCACAGCGCCTGGATTCGCGTCAACGACGTATTGCGCACTGGCGAAATCATCACTGGTTACGTAAAATGCAGAACCAAAGGTGGTCTCATCGTAGACGTCTTCGGAATCGAAGCATTCTTACCAGGTTCGCAAATTGACGTCAAGCCAATCCGCGACTACGATATCTATGTTGGCAAAAACATGGAATTCAAGGTCGTTAAAATCAACGAAGAATTCCGCAACGTGGTTGTTTCTCACAAAGCGCTTATCGAGGCAGAACTCGAAGAGCAAAAGAAACAAATCATCTCTGGTCTCGAAAAAGGACAAGTATTGGAAGGTGTGGTTAAAAACATCACTTCTTACGGTGTCTTCATCGACCTCGGTGGCGTCGACGGACTCATCCACATCACAGACCTTTCTTGGGGCCGCGTAACGCACCCAGAAGAAATGCTCGAATTAGATCAAAAAATCAATGTGGTTATCCTTGACTTCGACGATGACAAAAAACGCATTGCACTTGGCTTGAAACAATTGCAACCACACCCATGGGATTCACTCGATACCAACCTCAACGTCGGTGACAAAGTAACTGGTAAAGTTGTTGTCATGGCAGACTACGGAGCATTCATTGAAATCGCCGCTGGCGTAGAAGGTCTTATCCACGTTTCTGAAATGAGCTGGTCACAACACCTTCGCTCAGCTCAAGATTTCTTGAAAATCGGTGATAGCGTTGAAGCAGTTGTACTTACCCTTGACCGCGAAGAGCGCAAAATGTCTTTGGGTATCAAACAACTCATGCCAGATCCATGGAACGACATCGAAATCAAATACGCAGTTGGTACGCGCCACAGCGCTAAAGTTCGCAACTTCACCAACTTCGGTGTTTTTGTTGAACTCGAAGAAGGCGTAGATGGCCTGATCCACATTTCTGACCTTTCTTGGCAGAAAAAAATCAAGCATCCATCTGAATTCTGTAAAGTTGGCGACGCCATGGAAGTACTCGTACTCGAAATCGATCGCGACAACCGCCGCATTTCTTTGGGTCACAAACAACTCGAAGAAAACCCTTGGGATGTCTTTGAGAACACCTTCGCAGAAGGAAGCGTTCACAACGGAACAATCATCGACATGAAAGACAAGTCAGGTATCGTTGCATTGCCATACGGCGTAGAAGGTATTTGTCCGTCTAAGCACCTCCGCAAAGAGGATGGTTCGAACGCAAAAGTGGAAGAAACCCTTGACTTCAAAGTCATTGAATTCAACAAAGACGCTAAAAAAATCGTTTTGTCTCACACCCGTCTTTTTGAAGAAGGTGACGATAAACCATCTACTCCAAGCAAAGGTGGAAGCAAGAAAGCAGCTGGTAGTTCAACTGACCAAGCTGTAAAAGCGATCAATCAAAGTGCTGAAAAATCAACACTTGGTGACCTAGATGCACTTGCTGAATTGAAAGAAAAAATGGAGCGCGGCGAATAAGCCCTTCCAAAACTGTTGAAAGGGGGCTTCGGCCCCCTTTTTTATTGTCACCTTTCTCAAATTTATAATTAACTTTAGACCCTGAAAGATGGGAACAAGTCAAATTTCAACAACCGTAAAAGATATTTTTGCTGCCTACCTCGAGCAAAATGGCCACCGCAAAACACCGGAGCGCTTTGCCATACTTGCAGAAATCTATGCTTACGACGGTCATTTCGATGTCGAATCGCTCTACATCAAAATGAAGAACCACAACTACCGCGTTTCGCGTGCCACCCTCTACAACACCATCGAGCTTCTTTTAGCGTGTAATCTAGTGCGCAAGCATCAATTTGGTAAAAACCTTGCCCAGTTTGAGAAATCTCACGCCTCCAAGCAGCACGACCACCTCATTATCACCGATACCGGTGAAGTCATAGAATTTTGTGACCCCAGAATTCAGCAGATCAAAGCGACCATCGAAGAGCTTTTTGGAGTTGCCGTACAGCACCACTCCTTGTACTTCTATGGCGTGAAAAAAAATAACAACGACTAATGGAAGTACAGGTATTACAAAATGGTCCCTTGAGTATACTCAAGCTTCAAGGACGCTTCTTTACAGAAAGTGATCGCGAGCAAGCTATCGAAAAACTCGATCAAATCGACAACTGGAATTTAGTAATCGACTTATCTGAGTTAGAATACATCAATTCGACAGGCATTGCCTTTTTAGTCAAAACGCTCACGCGCTCCAGACTCAACCTCGGTGATACCGTATTGTACCAACCCAACTCACAACTCAATAAAATATTTGAATTAACTCGGATGGAACACATCTTTGGGATTTTTCAGGATTTCGAACAAATTAAAAAGTTTTTTGAACAAGCATCATGAAGGTAGACGTACTATTAGGCTTACAATGGGGAGATGAAGGCAAAGGAAAAATTGTCGATGTACTCACACCTTCCTACGACATCATCGCCAGATTTCAAGGCGGACCAAACGCAGGTCACACCTTAGAATTTGAAGGTATCAAACACGTTTTGCACACTATTCCATCTGGAATTTTTCATCAGCATGTGATCAATCTAGTCGGTAACGGCGTCGTGATTGACCCTGTAGTATTTGGTGCTGAGCTCGATAAACTCAAGCCTTTTGGCATCGATTTCTCTTCTCGCTTACTCCTTTCCAAAAAAGCACACCTCATTTTACCCACCCACAAGCTACTCGATGCCGCATCCGAACAAGCAAAAGGTAAAAATAAAATTGGCTCCACACTGAAAGGAATCGGGCCTACCTACATGGACAAAACTGGCCGAAACGGTTTGCGTGTTGGAGACATCTTCTCGCCAAATTTCATGGAGAAATACCAAGCCCTCGTAGAAAAACACGAAGGCATTCTCGTTCACCACACCGACTTCACCTACGACCTCCCCGCTCTGGAAAAGCCTTGGTTTGAAGCCATCGAAGTTCTTAAAACATTGCAAGCCGTAGACTCGGAGCATTACCTCAATCATGCCCTACAAAACGGCAAGAAAGTTTTGGCAGAAGGCGCCCAAGGCACCATGCTCGACATCGATTTCGGAACTTACCCATTCGTCACTTCTTCCAATACTGTCACGGCAGGTACTTGCACTGGTCTAGGTATTGCACCCACCAAAATTGGATCTGTCATTGGAATCTTTAAGGCCTACTGCACCCGAGTGGGTAGCGGCCCCTTCCCTACCGAACTCAACGATTCTGTCGGCGAACTCATTCGCAAAGAAGGCAACGAGTTTGGCGCCACTACAGGCAGACCTCGCCGCTGTGGTTGGCTAGACCTCGTTCAATTGCGCTATGCCATTATGGTCAATGGCGTTACCGAACTTGCCATGATGAAAAGCGATGTACTAGGCATCTTTGAACACATCAATGTATGCACGCACTACCTCATTAATGGCGAAAAAGTCACCAACTTCCCATATGACGTCACCGACCTAGAAATTGAACCCGTCTACGAACAACTCGAAGGCTGGCATTGCGACCTCACCGCGCTTGAAAACTTTGAATCTGCCCCAACGCCACTCAAAAACTACGTGACGTACTTGCAAGCACAATTAAACGTGCCCATTCGCGTTATCTCTGTAGGGCCAGACCGCAAACAGACGCTCGAAAATTAATATGAAACAACTGATCAGTAGGCGAATTGCAATCTTTTGTGGTGCGCTACTGTCATGGTTTCAAGTCTATAGTCAAGGTTCTCTCCAACTCCTTCCCGGCACTGAAAAAATTTACGCTATAGAAAATGGCGTACACCGATTGGTTGGCTCCGTAAGTTTTGCTTATCAAGGCAACACCATGTATTGTGACTCTGCACATTACAATGAAAAAGCCAAAAATGTACGCGCCTACGGAAACGTACACATCCAAAAAAACGGGATCAATCTATATGCAGACTCTATTTTCTATGCCGAACAGCAGAAATACGCCAAACTTTGGGGACACGTCAAAGCGAGAGACAACGCTTATAAAATGAGCGCAGACTCCATGGACTACGACGCCAAGCGCGGCAGAGCTATTTTCCGAAGCGCTGGTAAAATAGAATCTACCTTATCGGACGAACGCATTACGTGTCAGCGGGGTTATTTCTATCCATCCAATGGCTCTTTCTTTTTCAGTGGGCAAGTTCACTACATCAAAGCAGACCTAGATGTGAAGACCGATACCCTCCAGTTTGCCTACGAACAACAAAAGCTCTATTTCATAGGTCAAACTCAAATGCGCAACGACAGCACCCAAATATATTGTCAGAAAGGTTGGTTTGATGTTCAAAATGAAAATGGTGCACTCTACAAGCATGCTGAAATCTATCAAAAGAACCAAATCATCAAAGGTGACACCCTACTGATCAATACCAAACTCAATGATTACGAGGGTCGCGGGTCGGTATACTTCAAAGACCTCGACCAGCAACTCGCCTTACTTGGGCAAAAAGCAGTGTTTAGCGACACCAAACACTTGGCTTACGTCACTGGGTCAAGCCTCGGATTCTTAAAATACCAAAGCGATACGCTTTATGTCCATGCCGACACACTCTTTTTGGAACGCGATACGCTCAATAAAGCCAAATACTTAAAAGCCAATCGAAATTTCCGCTTTTTACATCCGAAACTTCAAGGAATTGGAGACAGCACGATTTTCTCTTTCGACCAACAAATGCTCCAAATTGGCCAACATCCTATTTTGTGGTCGCAAACCGGTGAATTAAAAAGCGAAAATGCGCAGATCTTTTTCAAGGATTCTCTACTCGATCATATTGCTTTGAATGAAAAGGCTACTGTTCTTCTTAAACTACCAGCTGACAGCCTTTTCAATCAGGTTGCCGCAAGCAAAATACTGGCACTTTTTGATACGAGTGGCACGCTTTCAAGTGTAGACGCGAGTGGCCAAGCCTGGACTATTTTCTATCCCGAATCTGAAAAAAAAGCCAATGATACTTTAGTGGAGCGCAGGCGCGAGGGATTGAATAGGTTGTTTTCAGAGCGCTTGTTCATCGAACTGCAAAACGGTGAAGTGAGAGAAATCACTTATTTTGAACAACCTGACGGCATCTTCTTTCCGATGGATCAAATTGACCCGAAGGAAAGGTTCATCAAAGGCTTTCAATGGAATCCGGGGCTCAGGCCACAAAATGCTACAGAGTTGCGCAAAGACGCTAACTGAGTTCTTCGGAATCTACAGCTGCGTCCCAACGCGTCACGCTCTTGACACCTTCTACTTGTTCGAATTTGCGGGTCAATTGCTCGAGCTGAGCAGTATCAAAGACCAACACTTTAATGCGACCTTCAAAAACGCCATCGTTTGTTTCAAACGAAATGCTCTTCATGTTGATGTTGTTCTGCTTGGAAATGATTTCGGTGAGTCTATTGACCAAACCAATTTGGTCAATACCAATAATACGAATAGCAGCAACGCGTTCTACAAGCGCATTATTTTGCCAACGGGCCTTCAGGCAGCGATAAGCTAATTTTGAGAGTAAATGAACGGCGTTTGGACAATTAAAGCGATGTACTTTGATTCCAGAAGAAATGGTAATGAAACCAAAAATGGAATCGCCCGGAATGGGGCTGCAGCATTTGGCTAATGTGTAATCAAAGCCCTTGAAATCTTCTCCGATGATGATGGTATCGGTATCGGTATTGATGCCTTCATTGAGCAAGTCTTCTTCTGAACCTTTGATTTTCTTGGACCTGATTTTGCGCTCTAAAATGATATTTCCGGCAATAACATTGAGTTCTCGCAATTGTGCTAAATCGATTTTAGCCTTGGCAATTTTATAATATAGATTGGTGGTACTGTCTATCTGAAAATGCTTCTCAATTGCACGGATATTTTCGGCTTTGAAGTGAATGTTGTGTTGTTTAAATTTGCGTTCGAGAATTTCTTTGCCGTCGGCAGCCACTACTTTATGCGCCTCGTTGAGCGCTTGCTTGATGCGCTGCTTGGCTTTGGCAGAAACCACAAAACGCAGCCATTCATCGTTTGGTTTTTGTTTACTCGAGGTAAGGATTTCTAACTGATCGCCGTTTTGCAATTCATAACTGAGGGGTACCAAGCGGTTGTTTACTTTTGCCCCGATGCATTTGTTGCCAATTTGAGTGTGGATGTCATAAGCAAAGTCAAGGATGGTAGATCCAGTTGGCAACACGCGCAACTCCCCTTTTGGCGTAAACACATAAATTTCGTCATTGAAAAGATTGAGCTTGAAGTCATTGACAAAATCTAAGGCACTTGAATCTGGGTTATCGAGCAATTCTCTAATTTCGGCAATCCAGCGCTCAAATTTATTGGAGTCAGCGCTGGCTTCTTTGTACTTGTAATGCGCAGCCAAACCGTGTTCAGCGATGTCGTCCATGCGCTTGCTGCGGATCTGAACCTCTACCCAGCGCCCCTGCGGCGACATCACGGTAGTGTGCAAGGATTCATAGCCGTTTGCTCTGGGGGTGGAGACCCAGTCTCTTAGGCGTTCAGGGCTTGGTTGGTAAAAATCGGTAACCACTGAATAGACGCGCCAGCAATCTGACTTCTCGCGATCGTGAGGTGTATCGAGAATGATCCGGAGCGCAAAAACGTCAAAAACTTCTTCAAAAGGAACGTCTTTGGTTTGCATTTTACGCCATATAGAAGAGATGGATTTGGTGCGCGCTTTGATATCAAAGTGATAGCCTTGGAGCTGAAGCTCTGTGCGGATTGGCGCAACAAACCTGCGAATAAAGCGATTGCGAACATCTTGGGTCGATTTGAGCTTTCCTTCGATTTGCTGGTAAATGTCTGGCTCACAATATTTCATGGAGAGATCCTCGAGCTCAGATTTTACGGGATACAATCCGAGACGGTGCGCGAGTGGCGCATACAAGAATTTGGTCTCTGACGCAATTTTGAGCTGCTTTTCAGGCTTCATACTCGAAAGCGTACGCATATTGTGCAGTCGATCTGCTAGTTTGATCAAAACCACCCTGAAATCGTCGGAGATGGTGAGGATCATTTTACGGAAATTCTCGGCCTGAATAGAGGTGTTTTCATCGAAAACTTCGGGAATTTTAGTGAGCCCATCGATGATTTTACGCACCGTTACGCCAAATAAATCTTCGATGTCTTGGAGGGTAATATGGGTATCTTCGACGGTGTCGTGCAACAAGGCACAGACGATTGCTGTTGGCTCTAGGCCCATCTCTTCGGCGCAAATGCGCGCCACTGAAATGGGATGATAGATGTAAGGCTCTCCGGACTTTCTGCGCATGTCTTTGTGCGCTTCAAGAGCGATGTCAAAAGCTTTTCGGATGAGTTTGGTTTCGTCGCGACTGCGGTCTTTGGTGGCGCGCAACAAACCTTTAAACGCATTGAGGATTTCGATGCGCTCTTGTTCGAGATCTATTGGGGTATGGCCGTCGTATTGCATTAGTGAGCGGGTAGCAAGATACTTTTGACTTCTCCGAAACCAATTTTAATGCCATTTTGCGAACAATGACCGCGCATAATGACGGTATCGTTGTCTTGGATGAAACGACGATCTGAACCATCGGGCATTTGTATGGGTTTGGTACCTTTCCAAGCGAGCTCAAGCATTGAGCCGTAAGAATCTGGTGTGGGGCCAGAAATGGTACCTGAGCCCATGAGGTCACCACAGCGAACATTACAGCCATTGACGGTATGATGCGCTAGCTGCTGAGCCATATTCCAATACATATATTTAAAGTTGGAACGACTCACTACTTGCTCAGGACAAGAGGGCGCTTCAATGGCAACTTCTAAATGAATATCGTAAGACTTATTACCTTCAAATTGAAGGTAGGACAACACTTCTGGATCTTGTGCGGGTGTTGGGCAGGCAAAAGGTTGCAGCGCATCTAAGGTGACAATCCAGCAAGACATGGAAGAGGCAAAATTCTTGGCTAAAAAAGGCCCAAGTGGCACGTATTCCCACTTTTGAATATCGCGGGCAGACCAGTCATTGAATAGGCACAAACCAAAAATATAGTCCGCTGCTTCGGCAGTGCTAATTGACTCGCCTAGCGGCTTGCCATCAAAAGTAAGGAAGCCCATTTCTAGTTCGAAATCGACTTGTCGAGAGGCTGCAAAAATAGGTGCTGCGTTGTCGTCTGGTTTGATCTGACCTTTTGGACGCACTACTGGATGCCCGGAGGCAATAACCGACGATGCTCTACCATGGTAACCCACTGGAATCCAGAGCCAGTTTGGCAACAAAGCATTGGCTGGGTCGCGGAACATGATGCCCACGTTGGTAGCGTGTTCTTTGGAGGAATAAAAATCGGTGTAGTCGCCAATTTGAACAGGCAAACACATTGCTACACTTGCGACTGGCAAGAGCGCCACATGTTGGCTTTCATTGAGGCGAAAGCTTTGGTTAGCGGTGGCCAGTAATTCAGAAATGCGATTGCGCAATGCGCGAACGGCTAATTTGCCCCTACGCATCATGGGATTGAGGTAGTCTTGACTGAAGTCAGAGGCCACAAAACCGAGGTCGTCAAAATAACCGAATTGCGCCATTTGAGCGAGGTCCAGAACAAAGTCACCGATGCGCACGCCAGCGCGCTTTCCGCGTTGAGCGGTTTCAAAAATACCAAACGGGAGGTTTTGAATGGGAAACTCTGAATCGGGTGCAACGCTGATCCAAGAGCGAAGTTCGGGGTTGTTGGCTGTAATTTGCATAGGAAATAAAGACTATTAAACGTTGAATCGGAAGTGCATGATGTCGCCATCTTCAACGACGTATTCTTTGCCCTCTACTTTGAATTTACCCGCATCTTTAACGGCGCTTTCAGAACCGTATTGAATGTAATCGTGGTATTTCATGACCTCGGCACGGATGAATCCTTTTTCGAAGTCGGAGTGGATGACACCAGCAGCTTGGGGAGCGGTCATGCCTTTGCGGATGGTCCAGGCGCGGACTTCTTTGACACCAGCCGTGAAATACGTCTGTAAGTTGAGTAAATGGTAGGCCTGGCGAATCAGGCGGTTTACCCCTGGTTCTTCAAGACCGAGTTCCTCTAAAAACATCTGACGCTCGTCATAAGTTTCTAACTCGGTAATATCGGCTTCGATTTTAGCGCCTATCACCAAAACTTCTGCGTTTTCTGCAGCAACTGCTGCTCTAACCTGCTCAACGTATTGGTTACCCGACTTTACAGAGGCCTCATCTACGTTACAAACATACATCACAGGCTTGGAGGTAATCAGATTGAAACTTTTGATGACGTCCATTTCATCTTGGCTAAAGCCCAAACCTCTGACAGACTTACCTTGTTCTAGACCTGTTTTAATGCGCAAGGCCAATTCGTTTTCTTTGAGGGCATCTTTATCGCCAGATTTGATCACGCGGGCCAAACTCTGGATTTTTTTATCGATGGTTTCGAAGTCTTTGAGCTGGAGCTCGATGTCGATGATTTCTTTGTCGCGGATGGGATCTACGCTACCGTCAACATGTACGATATTGCCATCGTCAAAACAGCGCAATACGTGTAAAATAGCATCAGTTTCTCGGATGTTGGCCAAAAATTGATTACCCAATCCTTCGCCTTTAGACGCACCCTTGACCAATCCTGCGATATCGACGATTTCCATGGTGGTCGGGACTACGCGCTCTGGATTGACGAGTTCTTCTAATTTTTCTAAGCGTGGGTCTGGAACGGAGGTTGTGCCTAGGTTGGGTTCGATGGTACAAAAAGGAAAGTTTGCAGACTGCGCTTTGGCATTCGACAAACAGTTAAATAAGGTTGATTTTCCGACGTTGGGCAAGCCGACGATTCCGCATTTTAAAGCCATTTTCTTTGTTTGTTAGATCAAGTAGCAAAGATAGCCAAAAGCGGCGTGCTTCGATTGAATTTTGGTATTTTTACGCAAATTCCCGATATGAAAAACGCCTGGATTCTATTTATTTTTTCTTTCCTAATCGGACAAACAAAGGCCCAAGATAGCCTTGTGATCCGACGAATCTACGACGAAGCACTCCTGAGGGGTCATGCCTACGAAAACCTGCGCCAACTATGCAAAGACATCGGCCCTCGCCTATCTGGCTCAGCGCAAGCGCAAATGGCCGTCGATTGGAGCTATGAAAAAATGCGCGCCTATCAGTTCGACAAAGTCACGAAGCAAGAAATTACCGTGCCTCATTGGGAAAGAGGAACTACGGAAACCGCTTGGTATAAATCTGTCAATCAATACGGCCCTGTTCGCAAATTGCATTTGCTTGCTTTGGGAGGATCTATCGGTACCAACGGGCTACTCGAGGCAGAAATCATCGAATTCAAGACTTTGGCTGAGCTCAAAAACGCCAAAGCAAAAGAGGTAGAAGGTAAAATTGTTTTTCTCAACCAGCCAATGGACGCTGCACAAATACAAACGTTCAAGGCGTATGGTGCTTGTTATGCCATTCGCGGAAACGGTGCTGTAGAAGCTGCCAAGCTCGGGGCAAAAGCCGTTGTGATCAGGTCTCTGGGCTTGCCTATCGACGAACACCCGCACACGGGCTCCATGCATTACGAAAAAGACATTCCAAAGATTCCAGCAGCGGCGCTTGCCACCAAAGACGCCGATGCACTCTCTACGGCTCTTCAAGCAGGTAAAGTTCGATTTTACTTAGAGATGGATTGCCGCGAGTTTCCGGATGTCACCTCGTATAATGTCATGGCGGAAATCAAAGGAAGCACCCACCCTGAACAAATCATCACCATCGGCGGACACCTCGACTCCTGGGACACCGGCGAAGGCGCGCACGACGACGGCGCAGGCGTCATTCACTGCCTAGAGGCCTTGCGCATCCTTCAGACGCTCGGGATCAAACCTACGCACACCATTCGCGTTGTCTTTTTCATGAATGAAGAAAACGGAAACCAAGGTGGGCAACAATATGCCAAATGGTGTTTGGCAAACGGAGAAAAGCAAATCGCTGCAATGGAAAGTGACCGCGGCGGTTTTGCACCGCGCGGCTTTGGCCTCGATGGCCCCGACCAATACCTTAGCATGCTCCAGAGTTTTGAGCCCATGCTGCGCTCCTATGACCTACATATTTTTGACAAAGGTTATGGCGGCGTCGATATCGGGCCGCTGAAAGAACAATACCCCGGCATCCCACTTTTTGGTTTTGTTCCAGACTCTCAACGCTATTTTGATTACCACCATGCACCTTCTGATGTTTTTGAATCCGTCAATAAGCGCGAGCTCGAACTCGGTGCGGCAGCCATAGCCAGCTTCGTTTACTTGCTAGACAAAAATCTGTAGTTCTGCTATGTGTGGCATCACCGGACTTCATTGCAAACAGCACTTAGCAGGCCAAGATGGTGCTGCTTTGCTTTTTGCAATGAGCGAAAAACTCTCACACCGAGGGCCTGATGGCGAGGGTCTTCATTGGTTTGATGCCGAAAACTTCGGCTTGGCCCACCGCCGCCTATCCATTATCGATTTATCCCTCGCCGCTTCTCAACCAATGCAATTTGCTGAGCGTTACTGGTTGAGCTTCAATGGAGAAATCTATAATTACCTCGAGCTCAAAGAAGAGTTAAGTGCGCTCGGAGCAATTTTTAAAAGCCATTCAGACGCGGAGGTTTTGCTTCAGGCCTATGCATATTGGGGCGAAGCTTGCCTTTCAAAATTGAACGGCATGTGGGCCTTTGCCATTTTTGATACTGAAAAACAGCACTTATTTTGTGCCCGAGACCCCTACGGCGTCAAGCCCTTTTATTACTTGAATAACGAGCAGCATTTTGGCTTTGCCTCCGAGTTCAAAAGCATCCTAAGCCTACCCAGTTACCAACCCACGGCCAACAAAAAAGCGCTTCTAGACTATTTTTCGGGCTCAAAAATTGAAGTAGAGGAAGAAGGTTTTTTCAAACAAATCTTTGAATTACTGCCTGGGCATGTACTAAACTACAATTTGAGTGCGCAAAAAATAAAAATTAAGCGCTATTATTTTCCGGAAAAAATAGCAGTGCAATACAAGCCTCAAGACCTCAGGAAAACGTTGAAAAACGCTGTAAAACTGAGGTTGCGTGCTGATGTTTCGCTGGGCTTTTGTTTGTCAGGTGGCCTTGACTCGAGTAGCCTACTCTATCTGGCAACTGAAATTCAACAAGAAAATGCAGTTGCTTCGCTTTCAGCTGGCATGCACGCCTTTACAGCTGTTCACGACTCTCCGCAAGACGAGCGCAACTGGGCAGCACAAATGATTGAGCAAACCAAAGCTCATTGGCATACTACTGAGTTATCAAGTGAAGCGCTGATTGAGGCGCTAAGCAAACTCGTTTACCATCAAGATATCCCTTTGCTGAGCACGAGCACATTTGCGCAAAGCAGCGTTATGCAAAGTGCAGCGGGGCAAGGCATCAAAATCCTAATAGATGGTCAGGGAGGAGACGAACTCTTTGCGGGTTATCAAGTATTTTATCCAACATTTTTAAAAGAACTATTCTGGACTGGGCAATTTCGGCTTTTTCATCAAGAATGGAAGCAACTCAGCAACACGCCAAGTTCCAAAAAATATGTATTGAAAGAATGGGGCAAAGATTTATTGAGTTATCTACCTACGAAGATTCAATTATTGGTAATAAAAAGAAGCCATCCAAATGCAAGCTACCTGAGCGCATTCAAATTAATCAAAAGAAAAAGATTTCAAAAAATTCAGGATCACTTAGCAGCATTTTGCCATGGTCATGAATTAAAAAGCTTACTCAGATGGGAAGACCGCTGTTCCATGCAGTACAGCATCGAATCGCGGACACCATTTGCCGACGACACACACTTACTTGCGCTCGCACGCTCCTTGCCCGCCAGCTACCTCATCCAGAATGGCTGGTCTAAATTTGCGTTGCGCAAAGCCTTAGATGGCGCATTACCGGAAAGCATCTCTTGGCGACGCGATAAAAAAGGCTTCTCTGTACCAGAAAGTCAATGGCTTATGGAGACAGCCGCTTTTTGGCAAAATCTCATCAAAGAAAAAGTAAATTTAGATCAGAGCGGCATCGTGAATTCCGAGAAATTAATGCTGGATATGCCGCGTATTTTTAGCGATGATAAATATGCTGTTGAACAAAACTTTGTGTTTAGATATGCTTGCTATCTAATTTGGATTGAGCAGTTTGATATTAAATACTTCGACTAAAGATTTATATTTTTTAACTCGATTTCAAAAGTGCGAGTTGGCAAGGCATTGAGCGCAATAGGACTTGCCTCTACTCCATCTGGCAAATAAACCGCACACAATGTGTGCTTGACCAAGTATAATTGATGGTGTAGCTCTTTAGGTAAAGCGCGATAAATACCTAAAAGCACCTCATAACGCGGATACTCTCCGTCTGCTTTCGCGTCGTGCCAAACCAAAATAGAATTTTCTGATTTGCGCAATTGCAGCGCCGTTTGGGTATCTCTTTGCACAGCCTCGGTGGAGTGGTCTCCATCAATGAAAATGAGATCGCATTTTTGCTGGTATGTTGTCCAGTCAAAGGTGGCTGAATCGCCAAAAAGATGCGTTACATTATTCAGTTGGCTAGAAAAGAAGCGATGTGATTTGATATAAGCTTCATTTTGACCCATTTGACGCAGCGTTTCATCCGGCAAATTCAAGGTAAATGCTTCGCTAACAAACGGCGCCACATTAGCCACGCTTTCGCCGCGCCAAGTCCCGATCTCTAAATAGGTTGCTACTTTATATCGACGACACAACAATTGCAATAACGCAAAATCAGTCACCATTGAAGAACCCGAAAGAAATGCATAAGGCGTGATGCGCAGTGCCGCAGCCTCAGGCCACAAAAACATGTCCATTTCTAGCAATTGTAGCCCAGGAAATTCTTTTTGAAAGCTGGCTTTCAAGACCGCTTCATCCTTGAGCACAAGGTTTAAGAGTGCTGGCCTTTGTAAGATCAGCCTTATTGCTTTGAGTAACTTACTGACTTTATTCATAGCTAGACTTGCGCAAAATCATGCGCATTTGTGTAAATAATTGCTTGAGTTCCGCTCTACTTGGAAAAAGCGAAAAGGAAGCGCCATCCTTCAAAAAATAATACAACACCACCAGACTCGTGGCCAAATAAGACAGGCTTGCGGCTATTGCGGCACCCAGCGCACCCAATTGCGGAATCAGCAACCATGAAATGCTAAGACTCAACACCAAGCCGACACCAGAAGCTGCTGCATTCACTACATAGCGTCCGTGTCCAGAAAAATAATGCCCCACTACCAAAGCATAGGTAAAAACCCAAACACCCGGAGCTAAAAACCACATCAGCGACTGCAAGCTTCCGAAATCTGGACCAAAAACAAGTTGATAAAAAGTTGGCGGGAGCAACAAGAAAAACACAACAGCTACTAAAGCGGCCAACATGCCAAATCGGGTCAGTTTTTCGGTCAATTGAATGGTGTATTTTTGGTCTTGGGCATTTGAAATGACGGCGTACTGCCATAAAGAAATACTGGTAGCAATGAGCCAGATAGATTCTGTAATTGAACTCGCATTTGAAAAGACCCCAACCGCGGCTTCGCCTTTGTACTGTTCCAAAATGTAATAACTTGCTCTAAAACTCAGTAATTGCGTAACGTGCGCTAACTGATTGTAAAAACCGAGTGTAAACATATTTTTCCAAATAGAAAGCCATGAATGTCCCATGGTTTGCGTCGCCGGAAAAAACCTGAGCACACCTACAATACTAATGATCAAAGAACTTGCAAAAGCTACATACAGGGCAACTTGATAATTCAATTGATTGAACAAAAACCATTGTGCCATGCATGTTAGAAACGTAAGCAAAGGGATGGAGATCGTGATCAAATTATACATCTTTAAACGTTGCTGTCCGAGCAACAAAGATGCGTGTACTGCTGAAGTTGCACTCAGCGCACTCAGCATGACCACATGAAATAAATAGTTCAAGGTAAAAACATCGAGCATAAACAAGGTGACAAACGCACTGCAACTGATCACGACGATCCAAATATAGGAAGCGCCAAGAAGCCCAAGCCAAGAAAAACGCGACGATAGGTATACGAGCGCCGCACCACCCACTAAAGAATCAAAAATAGTCAGAATAGCAATGGAGGTCAGCAGCAAACTTTGTTCACCTTTACCGATAGCACCGGTGAGCTGAGAAAAAAGAATAACCAATCCTAAATTAAGCAGTGCCGACAACACCCTAATGCCAAAGTTGCCAAAAATACTACGCCACATCCTTGTTGAGCACCAATTCATAGGCCTCTAGGAATAGACCTGAGACAGCTGTTGGACTGTATTTAAGATGGGCTTCGCGCTGCATTTCTTGCCCATTATAATGGTTCTGTTGAATTTGTAGCATGGCAGTGACTAATGCTGCTTCATTCTCGGAAGGAATGAGAATACCGTTGCCAGCATGCACAATTTCGGCTACGCCACCTACATTGGTTGAGATCATTGGCGTACCCGTTGCAAGCGCTTCGAGCAAGACACAAGGTAAGTTCTCGAAACGGCTACTGAGTACAAGCGCGTCTGCAAATTGCAAAAGAGCAGCGACTCCAGCGCTATCTTGCTGACCATGAAAATGAATAGAAGAAGCAAATTCAAAACCTTTCAAAAGAGTACTATAGGCCTGAAAATCGCCATCGGATACAACATGTAATTCAATTTTGGGCTGTTGTTTCTTGAGTCTATAGAATGCGCGGACCAACAAATGGAAGTTCTTTTGTTCGGGATCTAGAGAAGAGATGTGCACAAAGCGATAAACACCTCTTACGCGCTTTTCTTGAAATTTAAAAACACTTGGATCAACGACGTTAGGCACCACTTTCATGGGTGTTGTTATGCCAAAACGCTGCATAGCAGCAGCTAAATCGAGCGATACGGGAAGAATTATATTGGCACGTTTGGCAATCCAGCGCAAAAAGAACCGCTGCCAGCGACTTGGTTGCGGTTGGGCGTATTCATGGTAGCAAGTCCAGTGTTCCGTGAAAAGCAATGGAATGCGCCACCTGTATTTCAGCATGAGGCCAATGAGGCCGATTGGGTACAATACGTTGGCATGAATGAGGTCTGGCTTGCCAATTTGGGTCTGAGTAGCCAAGTTCCAATAGGTCTTGAAAATCTTGAAATAGTTGACAAACAGGCCAATGATGAAGCGTTCATTTTTAGGAATATAGACGACATGCTCTTCGTAGGGCACTTGTCTTGTCTCGTGGGTGGTTTCTTGGTGCGAGGTACTCAAGACAACGTGAACCAGCGCGACGTCAGCAATAATTTGCGCAGCGCAAAGATGCTGCTGGACAAAGTTGCCTTCAGTTGGCTTGAGTGAGGTAGGATACCAACTCGAGATAAATAATACTTTGGGCCGCGCTTGCATAGCTTGAATTTACAAATTCTTTTGATAGACTTCTTGTAATTGTTGGAGAGCGTAGTCAATTTCTTCTTTAGTGGTATAACGCGAAAAAGAAAAGCGCGCGTTCGGACGACTCATATCGGCACCAATACCCTCTAATACATGAGATCCTTTGGTCGCGCCGGAAGTACACGCCGAACCGCCGCTTACCGCAATTCCTTTCAGATCAAGCGTAAAAAGCAACAAACCAGCTTTTGGCGTTGCTGGTAAACAGACATTCAATACGGTGTAAAGTGCTTTTTCAAAACTCGTTTCGCCATGAAAGCGCACATCTGCAAACAACGCTTGCAAACGGGTCATCATGTAGCTTTTAAGCCCCCAAACATGTTGCTGATGCTCCTCTAAGTCTATATAGGCCAATTCTATGGCTTTTGCCAAACCTACTACACCTGCGATGTTTTCCGTGCCTCCACGCAAACCTCTTTCTTGGGAGCCACCATGAATCAATGGATTGACGCGCGTTTTTTTATTGACATACAAAAATCCAATGCCTTTCGGACCATGAAATTTATGGGCTGCACAAGTAATGAAATCGATGTCAAGTGAAGCAAGATCGAAGTGATAGTGCCCCATTGTTTGTACAGTATCAGAATGAAAATAAGCTCCGTAAAGGCGACACAATTGCGCAACTTCGGCTAAAGGTAGCAGCGTTGCAATTTCATTATTGGCATGCATTAACGAAACCAATGTGGGTGTTCCGTCTTGTAAATAGGTTTCAAGCTCTTGTAAATCGACATTGCCTTTTGAATCAAGTGAAAGGTGAACAACATCAATACCATTTGAATCTTTTATGGCATCGGCTGTATGACCAACTGCATGGTGTTCAATTGCGCTTGTGATAATGCGCTTGACACCCAGCTGCGTAACTGCTGCATGCAAAGCCATGTTGTCGGCTTCTGTGCCCCCTGAGGTGAATATGATTTCAGAAGGCGCACAATGCAGCGCTTGCGCAATACTGCGTCTTGAATTTTCTAAAAGGGCTTTGGCTTGGCGACCAAAGGCATGTGTAGATGACGGATTTCCAAAGGTGTGAAACAACACTGGAATCATGGCTTCTACTACTTCTGGTGCAACGGGTGTGGTGGCGGCGTTGTCAAGATAGACGTTCATTCAATCTGTTTTGCCACGAAGATACTAAAATTAGTTTGCTTATCTTTGGGTAATGAATGCTCCGCTCGCTGAACGCATGCGTCCCAAGACACTAGATCAATACATTGGTCAGCAGCATTTATTGGCGCCAAATGCCTCTTTGCGCAGAGCCCTGGACGCCGGCGTCATTCCCTCCATGATCTTTTGGGGTCCTCCTGGCGTAGGCAAAACTACACTCGCTCAACTCATTGCTCAACACCTCAATCGACCCATTCATACCCTATCTGCCATTTCCAGCGGTGTCAAGGATGTGCGAGAGGTCATTGCTAAAGTTCAGGGTGGCGGCATGTTCAGCCCTCAAGGCAGCATCCTTTTTATCGATGAAATCCATCGCTTTTCCAAGGCGCAGCAAGATTCTTTATTGGGGGCGGTAGAAAAAGGCATTATTACCCTTATCGGTGCCACCACCGAAAATCCTTCGTTTGAAGTCATTTCGGCTTTGTTGTCGCGCTGTCAGGTGTATACCCTTGAGCAGCACACGAAAAACGACCTCATCACGCTACTAGAAAGGGCCATTAAGGAAGACAATCATCTTCAAAAAAAGAAGATCTCCTTACTTGAAACCAATGCCCTGCTGCGAATTTCGGGCGGAGATGCCCGCAAACTGCTCAATGTTTTTGAAATCATCATTGGTACATTTCAGGGCCAGACCGAAATTGACATCACCGATGACGTCGTTTTGGCCAATGCTCAGCAAAGCCTTGCCAGCTATGACAAAGATGGCGAACAACATTACGACATCATATCGGCTTTCATCAAATCTGTTAGGGGCTCCGACCCCAATGCAGCTGTTTATTGGCTAGCTAGAATGGTAGAAGGCGGCGAAGACCCCAAATTCATAGCGCGGCGCTTGGTCATATTAGCCGCCGAAGACATCGGCTTGGCCAACCCCAATGCCTTGTTACTTGCCAACGCGTGTTTTCAGGCCGTCGAAAACGTTGGCTGGCCAGAATCCAGGATCATCCTGAGCGAATGCACGTTATATTTAGCGAGTTCACCCAAAGGAAACGCAGCCTACATGGCCATCAATAAAGCCCAGCAGATTGTCCAGCAAACAGGCAACCTCGGCGTGCCCCTTGCGCTGCGTAATTCCCCAACTAAACTCATGAAAGAACTTGGTTACGGTGATGGCTACCAATACAGCCATGATCATCCGGGCAACTTTTATGCCCAAGAGTTCTTGCCCGAACAACTCGTCGGCACTAACTTTTTTCATTCTGGAAGTAGCCCTAAAGAACAAGAAATAGCCCAACAAATCAAAAAATGGTGGCAAGACAAATACAAATTTTAAGCGGCGCCTTGCTCTATTACGGATTGGTACTACCCCTATCCTATCTTCCACTTCGGATACTATACGTTTTGGCAGATTTCTTATTTATCCTCTTTTGTACGCTTCTTCCTTACCGCAAGCGAGTGATTGATCAAAACTTACAGATTGCCTTTCCAAATCAATCCAACGAAGAAAGAAAACAAATCCGAAAAGACTTTTACCGCTATTTCGCAGACCTCCTTGTTGAATCCGTTAAAAACCTGAGTATTTCCAAAAAACAATTGTTGGAGCGCATGCACCTTGAGAATCCCGAAATCTTGGAAGAAATCAAAGCCTTAAACAAACCTATTCTGTTAGTTGCTGGCCACTACAACAACTGGGAATGGCTCATCACGGCTCAGGCTTCATGGTTCAAACAACCGAGTTACGGTATTGGCATGCCGCTGAGTCACCCATTTTGGAACCAAAAACTAACCGAAAGACGAGAGCGTTTTGGTTTGAAAGTTGTTCATGCACAAAATTACCAAGAAGCATTTGAAGCCAAGAACCCTGTTGTTCTTGTCTTGGCCGATCAAGCACCAAGTTCACCAACGGAGTGCTTATGGATGCCATTCCTCCATCAAAATACAGCCGTCATTTTTGGACCTGAATACATGGCCAATAAATTTAATTGCAGTGTCGTTTTTGCAGATATAAAACATTCTAAACGAGGGTATTACAATGTAAATATTGAAGTATTGGTTAAAGATTCAAAAACACTTCATTATCAAGAATTAACACGAATGCATGTCCAAAAACTAGAACAACAAATCAAAGATAACCCTACGCGTTGGCTTTGGTCTCATAAGCGCTGGAAACACCAACAACCCGCCAATTGGCAAAACCAACTTCAAATGCTAAAATCCAGATTTGAAGAGAAATTCAGAAGGAATGCGTAAATTTTTGTGCATCATCTTTTGTTCGAATCTAGCCTACAGCCAGACACAAATTTATTTTCCCAAAGTGAGCAATAAGGAACACCAACGCGCATTGATTACCCTTCCCAACCGGCAAATGCTGAGCGGATCAAGCGAGGCAGTCATACGCCTACACGATCCAAACGGCAAAGTATTAAGCCAAGAAAAATTAGGTGCCGAACTCAAGGAAATTCGCGATATCGCAGTGACGCAAAAGGGCTTTATCGCCTTACAAAGCCATGATTCTAGCGGCATCGTATTGCTCGATAAAATGCTGCAGGTAGAAACACTCATCTATCCATTCAATAAAAGAAGTGCACTTTTTTTAGATGGCATTTGCGCGCAAGAAAATTTAGTTTTTCTGCTCGGCGACCCCATTGATGGCTTCTTCAGTACTTTTTACTCCACAGACTACGGACAGCATTGGCAAGCTACGGCCTCAAAAGCAAGCGCAAATGAAGGAGAAGCCGCCTATGCCGCTAGTGGCCAAACGAATCAGATACGCAACGGGCATTTTTATTTTGTATCGGGTGGCCTGACATCCAGGTTATTTCATTCACCCGACCAAGGAGGCACTTGGAACACCAGCGCAATTCCCTATCCGTCTTGCCCTACTTGCGGCCCTTATGCGCTGCACGTCAAAAACGAACAACAAATCATGACCGTTGGGGGTGATTACACCAAGCCAAACTTAGCCCAAAATACCTGCTTCTATTCAATTGATGGCGGTATAACTTGGAAGGCACCAAAGAAAGCACCTACAGGCTACCGCTCCTGTGTAATAATGGCTCGCAATAACTACTACGCTTGTGGAACAAACGGAATAGATGTCAGTACAAACAATGGCAGAACGTGGAAGAAATTATTTGAAGTAAATGCACTCAGCATGACTTTCAACGGCATATATATTTACGCCAGCCTCGCCGACGGCTCACTTTTGCGTTTCAAACCCTAGTTTTTTATTTCGCTAAGATCAAACGAGAAAGTTTCTCCTGGATTTAAGTAGGTTATGCCGGCATCTTTTTGAAACTTCTTTTTAGCGAGTAAGGCAACCAAACCTTCTGCCCTTTTGTTTTCTGCATGCGTGCACAAGAGGTGTCTAGCCCTCACGCTTTCTTTTAAATCCAGTGCCACCTTTAATCCTAAGTTAATGACCCCACCCAAAAAGATGGGTAATTCATAGCGCAACGTAGAAGCAATCACTATTTCAGCAGCACATTCTTGCTTTAATTGAGCGCCATGAGGTGCATAAAGAAGTTTGCCAGATGACGAAGTGACTAGATAGGCCTTGTGAACTAAATTTTGACGAGTTGCAACAAGCTGAATATCCAAAGGTGCCTCAGAAAGTGGTATTAATTTTTTAAAATGCCCCCATGCCTCTATCTTCTTTAAAATACTTTGCAGCGCAATGAGCGGTATATTTGCATCGAGCTGCAACAAAGTTTCGCGATTGCAATGATCTGTGTATCGATGGGAGATAAAAATATAGTCAGGCTTTGGGATCGCCGCAACACTTGGTTGTTCATCGAGGTGAAATTGCCGACTGAACCAAGGATGAAAATCTACTTGTGACTCCGTAAACCAAGGATCAACTAAGACGCGGAGGCCGTCGATGGTCCAGAACCAGGAGCTGTCTGCGTTGAGTTTGGTGAGTTGCATATTGCTAAAATAAAAAAAGCCTCGCAAAGCAAGGCTTTTTTGTGTGGAGAAGATGGGATTCGAACCCACGACCTCTTGACTGCCAGTCAAGCGCTCTAGCCAACTGAGCTACATCCCCGTAATGTTACTTAGCTTGTAAGGTATCTTCCATAGCAGATGATACCGCTGATTTCTCGATGCGCAATTTAGTGCCTTCTGATTGAATGAGTACAGTACTGTCTGCGATTTCTAAAATTTTGCCGTGTATACCGCCAATGGTAACGATTTTGTCACCCGCTTTGAGCCCTTCACGGAATTTTTTCAGCTCTTTTTGCTTTTTCATTTGCGGACGGATCATAAAAAAGTAAAAGACAGCGATCATTAAAACGATCATTACCAACTGATTTGCTCCTCCTGCCATGTTTTGAATTTTAATTAGGTTACAAATGTACTTATTTTATCCTTCCCTTGATTTCCAATGGGGTAATATTTGGGGAAGTGTTGGTCATGACGGTCACTACCTTGTGAATTCTTTTGGTATGAAGGTCGGCCGTATTGACCTCGGCAATAATTTTGGTGCTTTTACCAGGCATGAGCGGTTTATTTGGTTTTTTAGCTACCGTACATGAGCAAGAAGGTCTTACTTCACCAAAAACTAATGGGTGGTCACCGGTATTTTCCACTTCAAAAACTGCCCTGATCACTTCGCCTTTATAGACGGTGCCTGCATTGTAAACGGTACTTTTGAAAACCATACTAGTTTGTGCACCAACTTCAACGTTTCGGTCTTCTTTGCAGGAAAAGAGCAACACAAATCCGATACAAATAACGGAAAGTAATTTCATAGTATTTAGTTTAAAAGGCCGCGCCCTACTTTTTGGATGCGTTTTTCTTCAGTGAGTTTGGAAATGGCTTTATCGAGGATTCCGTTGATGAATACATTGCTTTTAGGCGTGCTGTAAAACTTAGAAATCTCGATGTATTCGTTGAGTGTCACTTTTGTCGGGATACTGCTGCAAAATTGCAATTCTGTGAGCCCCATTTTCAAGAGCAGCATGTCCATTTTAGCAATGCGGTCTAGCTCCCAGTTATCGGCAAGCGCGAGGATATCCTCCTGATGCTGCGCGTCTGCTTGTATCGTCTTGTGGAGCAGAGTTAAAACAAATTCTTTTTCGTCGTCATCTGCTTTGTAAAGCGGCATGATATCCATGGGTTGCCCCACCTTCCAAGACTTGATTGTCTTAATCGCCATAGAGGCACATAAATCGAGGTCGTCGGTCCAGTAAATTGACTTCTCATCAAAGAAATGTTGCAATAAAGATGCATTTGCAACCTCTTGCTTGAACACGTGTAGCGCAAAAGCCAAGTCTTCTTCCTGCCCTTCCAACCCATTGTTCATGTGTTCAAAATAAAGTTCGGTGTCCATGAGGTGCAGGTACATTTTTTTGAACATTTCTTGGTTTTCGGCACCGAGCCAGTTGACCTTGCGTTGTTCTGCTAATTTGTAGAGATTGGCATGAGAAGCCAATTGCGCAATCACCTGATTGTCTACAAATTTCATGTTTGGATGAAGATCTTCTTCACTTGGACGCATTTTTTTCTTGAGCTCAGCCTGTCTGTTCTGGGCAGCGCGTTGTAGCTCCGGGAGCGCCAACAATAAATACAAGTACATGTCGTACATGCGTTCAATAGAAAGCAATAGTTCTTTCTCTACTTTATGCGCATCTTCTTCGTGCCCTTGAAAAAATGCATAAAGAACTTGTAAAACTTTGATTCTGAGGTGTCTTCTGTTGAGCATATTAACGGTTGAGGCTTCCTTTTGATTGAATGCGTTCTTCTGCCATCTGATTGGCAACTTGATAACTTGGAATCCCTTCTTGTTGAGAACGCATTAATATGCGGTCAATGGTAGTATAAATTTCTTCAGCTTTTTGTTTGGCCCACTCGAGCGAAAGCCCCTCTACTTCAGAAAAACAATTGATCACACCTCCGGCGTTTAGCGCGAAGTCTGGTGCGTAAATGATGCCTTTTTCCATCAGGATTTGACCGTGCTTTTGCTCTTCTTTGAGCTGATTATTGGCCGCTCCTGCAATGACGCTGCAGTTGAGGCGAGAAAGGGTGTCGTCGTTGACGGTTGCGCCGAGCGCGCATGGCGCGTAGATGTCCATATCTACGTCGTATATTTTGTCGGGAGCAACAACTGCAACACCATGCTTGGCATGCAGCGCTTGAAGAGCCGCATCATTGATATCAGTGATGGTCACTACTGCGCCTTCGGCCACCAAATGATCCACTAAATAGGCGCCCACGTGTCCAATTCCTTGAACTGCCACTTTTTTACCTACGAGTGAATCTGAACCAAATTGGTGCTTAGCAGCCGCTTTCATGCCCATGTAAACACCAAAGGCAGTTACAGGTGATGGATCGCCGCTTTTGCCTGGCAAACCAACAACGTGCTTGGTCTCTTTGCTCACATGCACCATATCTTCCGGAGAAATACCGACATCTTCGGCAGTGATATAAGATCCTGCCAACGTGTTGACAAATTGACCAAAACGTCTGAAAAGGGCTTCTGACTTCATGGTTTTGGCATCGCCAATGATTACAGCCTTACCGCCGCCTAAATTGAGTTGAGAAATCGCGTTTTTGTAGGTCATACCGCGGGAAAGACGCAAGACGTCAGTGAGTGCTTCTTGTTCGTTTTGATACATCCACATTCGAGTACCACCGAGCGCTGGCCCTAGTACGGTATTGTGAACCGCAATGATAGCTTTGAGACCTGTAGCTTTGTCGTTGCAAAAAAGGATGTGTTCATGGCCCATGGCTTGCATGGGTTGAAGAATGGGATTCAGAGCTGAATCTACCAAAGGAGAGACTGTCAAATCAGACATGTTTTTGAAATGAGTTCGTTCACTAATTCTTATTTGGCGTAACTTTACGAGCGCAAATAACTTGGCAAAAGTAGAAAAAAACCATGAAGTCCCTCCGATACATCAACAAATACTTTGTAAAGTACAAATGGCGTTTCCTCTTAGGGATTCTCTTCACGGTCATCAGCAATTATTTTGGCGTTCAAATGCCCGCCTTTTTCAGCGACTCCATTGACCAATTTCAGCAGCAAATTCAAAGCAACGACCCCAGTGCTTATTTGTGGCTGGCATTAGAGCTTGGCGGCATTTACATGGGCTTTTCGTTACTGAAAGGCTTCTTTCTTTTCTTGATGCGTCAAACCATTATTGTGATGTCGCGCTACATAGAATTCGACCTCAAAAAAGAAATCTACGACCAATACCAAGCACTAGACCAAAGTTTTTACAAGCGCAACGCCACCGGCGACCTCATGAATCGCATCTCGGAAGATGTCGGATTGGTGCGCATGTATACAGGTCCAGGCATCATGTACACCATCAATTTGGCGGTCAGCTTTATTTTGATCGTAGGTAAAATGATGACGATTTCGCCAAGCCTTACCATTTACGTTCTGTTGCCGCTCCCTATCATGAGCCTATTGATTTACAAGGTTTCTTCCACCATGAATAAAATGAGTCTTGAAGTACAAAAAGAACAATCCTTTCTCAGCACACTTGCCCAAGAATCATTTGCAGGCATCCGTATTATCAAAGCTTACCAGCGCGAAGAACAAACGAGTCAGAAAGTAAGTGAATCTGCAGAGCGCTACAAGAAACAAAGCATGCGCTTGGTATTGGTCAATGCTTTTTTCAGCCCAACCATCATCTTTTTAATTGGACTCAGTTCCATGATCGCCATTTATTACGGTGGCTTATTAACCTTTGAAAAGAAAATGACAATTGGCGGTATTGTCGCATTCATCATGTATGTCACCAACCTCACTTGGCCCTTTGCCAGCTTGGGCTGGATCTCTTCGATCATACAGCGCGCAGCAGCCTCACAGCAACGCATCAATGAATTTCTTCAACGCCAGCCTAAAATCAAAAACGACACCGATTTAGCTTGCCCGCTTTCATCGGGCATAGAACTTGAGAATGTCAGTTTTGCTTATCCAGATAGTGAAGCGACCATATTATACAACGTTTCTTTCAGCGTTAAAAAAGGAGAAACCCTGGCTATTATTGGCTCAACAGGCAGCGGAAAATCAAGTATCTGCGCCCTTCTCGCCCGCCATTTTGATCCAAGTTCAGGACAAATTAGCATTGACAATCGGGCTTTACCTGCTTATTCCCTCACTGATTACCGACGTCAAATTGCCGTAGTACCTCAAGATGTATTTTTATTCTCTGATTCAATCGCCAATAATTTAAAATTTGGCGTAGAAGAGGCAGCACTGAGTCAAACTGACCTAGAAATAGCTTGTAAAAAGGCTCATGTCTTGCATAACATCCAAGATTTTCAAGAAGGTTTTGAAACCATTCTTGGAGAAAGAGGTGTCAATTTAAGTGGAGGTCAAAAACAACGTATTTCCATTGCACGCGCACTGCTCAGAAAGCCCCGTTTACTGATCCTCGACGACTGCCTTAGTGCCGTTGACACTGAAACTGAAGAAATCATCTTGGAAGAACTCCAAAAAGATGCGCAAGAGCGTGCCACTATTATTGTATCGCACCGCATATCCTCCATCAGAAACGCCACCAAAATCATCGTCCTCGATCAAGGCCGCATCATTGAATCCGGAACACACGAATCGTTACTAGCTCAAAAAAGCGCTTATTACGAGATGTACCAATTTCAATTGGAGCAGGAGATGCAAGCTAAAAACAACTGATTATTAACACTTATCAACCTTTCATTGTTGATCTTTTTTTGAAACATTAATGCAATCGATTGCGTACATTCGGTTAAACCAATTAAAACAAACAACTATGAAAAAATTAATGATTTTTGTAGGGGCATTAACATTGACTGGGTCATTGTTCGCTCAAAAACCTGCAAGTGATGACGCGAAGTACTCACTTGAGGGCTTGGCAAATCTAAACACTACCGACGGTATGAGTTTTGCTGCACCTTCGCTTCGTTTCCGTTATTTTGTAAACGACAACATTGCGGCACGCGTACAATTCGGCTTTGGTGGCGATGGTTCATCTATCGTTTCAACACCAAGTAAAGAATCTTACACTTATGCGAACGCTACAGGTGACAAAACTGGTACTGTAGATATCGCAAGAAGCGCATTTGATGTGCAACTAGGAGCTGAATACCACTTAGCTGGCACAGACAAAATGTCTCCATATTTCACGGGGCATATTGGCTTCGGAAAAGGTTCAGAGGAACAAACTTGGACAGACGTATTTTACTCTAATCCTGCGGATCCTACGAGCGCACTTGGTTACGCTGAAGGCTTTTCAGTAAGTGCTGCAGGAGGTTACAGTACTTTTAGCTGGGGACTTGGTGCAGGTTTTGATTACTATGTAGCCGACAACCTTTACCTCGGTTTGGAGTTGAATTTGACAAGTACAGCCGTTACAAACGATGATGTCGTTAAGAATGTAACAACTCCAGCTGGATCTTCAACAATCACTACACTCGGAAACCAAAAGACTTACACTAACATTGGTGCAGCTCATGGTTCTGTACGTATCGGTTGGAGATTCTAAACAAATCTATACCTAATTCAATCAAGGGGGCTTCGGCCCCCTTTTTTTATTGTTCTTTTGAAAAATTGTAACTTTGCGGCATGGATACAAGAAAGCATGTAGAGGTTTGTTTTACCCCAGGCGAATACCCTTATTACAAAGACGAATTTGAAATTGTTGTCGTGATTGACGTTTTGAGGGCAACATCTGCCATTTGCGCTGCTTTTGACAACGGTATCAACTCTATTATTCCTGTTCCTACTGTAGAAGAAGCATGGGCATACAAACAAAAAGGATTTTTAGCGGGTGCCGAGCGCAAAGGACAAATTGTAGAAGGTTTTGATTTCGGTAATTCGCCTTTTTCTTACATGCGCGAAGATTTCAAAGGCCAAGACGTCGTGCTTACCACTACAAATGGCACCAAATCTTTAGATGTGGCCAAAGACGCTGAAATTGTTGTTGTTGGTGCTTTTCTAAACCTTGATGCGCTTTGCAAGTGGCTAGAAAAACAAGATAAAAACGTCCTCTGCCTCTGTTCTGGATGGCAAGACAAATTCAATCTAGAAGACACCATTTGCGCAGGAGCAATTTGTCAGTATTTAATCGGAACGGGTAACTACATTTCCGATGAAGACTCTTCTATTGCAGCCAAGTATTTATACCTTTCGGCCAAGGACAATTACCTTGGTTACCTGAAATCGAGCTCTCACCGCCGCAGGCTTAAAAACCTGAATCTCAATGAAGATATCAAGTATTGTCTGACTCCAAATCAAACGGAGGTCATTCCAATACTCAAAGATGGCAAACTTATCAATCTTCAAGAAGCTTAAACGCTTTTTTCTTCTCGTTTCAACGGGATTCCTCTTTACTCAAAATCAAACCAAGCTCAATAGCCAATGGGGCTTTGCTGGTCACCAGCGGATCAATGAATTTGCGGTTTATTTGCTGCCTTCTGAGCTTCAGGCCATCTTCATCCAACACCTCCCCTATCTCGTGAGTCAATCAGTGGCGCCTGATCAACGGCGCTATGCCCTTGCCGAAGAAGCTGTAAGACATTACATCGACCTTGATCATTATTATTCAAAAGGTCAAGATCCTTTTTGGAACTTACCACAAAACTGGCAAGAGGCGATAGATTGCCACTCGGAAGATACCCTTCAAGCTTATGGTATTGTACCTTGGCATGTGGTGCGCATGAAATACCGCTTGCAAAAAGCTTTCGAAACACAAGACCTGACACGCATTCTGAAATACGCTGCAGAAATTGGGCATTACATTGCCGATGCACATGTACCGCTGCACACCACAGAAAACTACAATGGGCAGCTCACCAATCAATATGGCATTCACGGCCTCTGGGAGAGCCGATTAATCGAGCTACAGGCAGAAAATTACAATTATTGGATTGGCAGGGCTTACTACTTGCCATCCGTCCAAAAAGAAATCTGGGCTGCGGTGCGCGCTTCGCATGCCGCCCTCGACTCTGTACTCCAATTCGAAAAAAAAGTGAGCCATGAAATTGGTTTAGCAGAAAAATACAGCTACGAACAGCGCGGCAGCACCCTCACAAAAGTCTACTCTCGAAAATTCTGCGAAGCTTATCACAAAAGCCTCAACGGAATGGTTGAACGCAGACTGCGTGCCGCCATTTTAATGGTGAGTAGTGTGTGGTACACGGCATGGGTAGATGCTGGGCAGCCTGATTTAAGTGAACTAAAGTTACAAGTCGATCAAAAAAACAATCTCTCGGAAAACGATTCTATTCTAAGAACACATTCCCGTTGGAAACAACGGAGTTGTCATTAACTCAAACTTCTGTAGCGTATGCGCTTAGGACCGGCATCGCCAAGGCGTTTTTTGCGGTTTTCTTCGTACTCGGAATAAGATCCTTCGAACCAATACACTTGTGAATCTCCTTCAAACGCCAAGATGTGCGTACAGATGCGGTCTAAAAACCAGCGGTCGTGGGAAATCACTACTGCACAGCCCGCGAAGTTCTCGATACCTTCTTCTAGGGCGCGAAGTGTATTGACATCGATGTCGTTGGTGGGCTCATCTAAAAGGAGCACGTTGGCTTCGGTTTTGAGCGTCATGGCTAAATGCAAGCGGTTGCGCTCCCCACCAGAGAGGATACCTACCTTTTTATTCTGATCAGAACCATTGAAATTGAATTTAGACAGATAAGCCCTAGAATTGATTTTTTGATTGCCCACCTCGACGTATTCGAGGCCATTAGAGACCACATCAAAGACTGTTTTTTCGGGATGGATATCCTTGTGACTTTGATCAACGTAGCCGATTTTGACGGTATCTCCTACAGTAAACTCACCTTTGTCGGGTGCTAATTCAGCCATGATCATTTTGAAAATAGTCGTTTTACCGGCTCCGTTCGGTCCAATAATTCCCACAATTCCTGCTGGCGGTAATTTAAAATTGAGGTCGTCGTAGAGGAGTTTATCACCGAATGCTTTGGCGACGTGTACGGCATCGATGACGTTGTTGCCCAAGCGCGGCCCATTCGGAATAGGCATCTCGAGTTTTGCTTCTTTTTCGCGGGCGTCTTCGGAAAGCATTTTGTCGTAGTTCTGTAATCGTGCCTTGCTCTTGGCCTGACGAGCTTTGGGGTTCATGCGCACCCACTCAAGTTCGCGGGCCAACATTTTCTGACGCTTTGATTCTGTTTTTTCTTCCTCTTGAAGGCGTTTTCCTTTTTGCTCGAGCCATGAGGTGTAATTTCCTTTCCATGGAATCCCTTCTCCACGATCTAATTCGAGGATCCAGCCGGCTACATTATCGAGGAAGTAGCGGTCGTGGGTAACAGCAATGACAGTGCCCTTATATTGCTGGAGGTGTTGTTCTAGCCAGTCGATAGACTCCGCATCTAAGTGGTTGGTAGGTTCATCTAGCAACAAGATATCTGGGTTTTGCAAAAGCAAACGGCAAAGCGCAACTCGGCGACGCTCACCACCAGAGAGCGTACTAATGAGTTGGTCATCTGGCGGACAACGCAAGGCATCCATGGCTCTTTCGATTTTGGTGTCGAGCTCCCAAGCATCTAGCGCATCGATTTTATCCTGAACTTCTCCTTGACGCGCAATGAGTTTGTCCATTTTATCGGGATCGGTCATCACTTCTTCGTCCATAAAAGCATTGTTGATTTCTTCGTATTCGGCCAAGACATCGACAATTTCTTGTGCACCTTCAAGGACGATGTCACGAACAGTTTTGGTAGGGTCGAGTTCAGGCTCTTGGGGTAAGTAACCCACGGTATAGCCCGGAGAAAACACCACCTCTCCTTGGAAGGATTTATCGAGGCCCGCAATGATTTTCATGACCGTTGACTTCCCTGAGCCGTTGAGACCGATGATGCCAATTTTGGCACCGTAAAAGAAGGAGAGGTAAATATTTTTGATGATTTGTTTTCCTTGAGGTGTCGTTTTAGACACCCCAACCATAGAGAAAATGATTTTTTTATCGTCTGACATATGGTTTATTTATCGAGTTGGTAATTCGTGTATTGTTTGGTTTGCAATACTTTAATGGCTTCTTGTAAGATTTCGTTGGTTTCGTTGTAAACCTGAAACATTTCGTTGGTCCCCCATAGGTCTTGGGCCAACACGGATTTCAAACGCAACTGAATGAGTTTTTCGCTTGTGGCATAAGCTGCGGCATCAAATTCCAATTTTGGGTCCTCTTTGCTGACATAGGCAAAAAAAGCATCCATAAATGCTTGGTCACAAGTGAAATTCGTTTTGAACGATTTAATGTCAGGATATTGCGCTTTCAATGCTGCTCTGTTGGTGTTGATGTAGTTGAAGGCGAAGCTATTGACATGACCACCCTGAATGAGTTTGGAAAAATAGGTGGTAATTTCGGCAGTATCTAAAGGAACAAAAACATCGGGCATAATACCGCCTCCGCCGTAAACCGTGCGCTTGGTTTTGAGTGTTTGATACATGAGCGAATCTGGCATTTTGATCGAGTCTTTTAAGAAAAACTCACCATTTAAATAGCGCTGGTTCAAGTCTTTGCGATAGGTTTCGGTATCTTGATACGGTTTTTGAATATGACGGCCCGTTGGCGTGTAATACCTGGCAATGGTGAGGCGCATCTCGGAGCCGTCGCTCAATGGCATAGGACGCTGAACGAGACCTTTTCCGTAGGTGCGGCGTCCGACAATTAAGCCGCGATCCCAATCTTGAACGGCACCAGACAGAATTTCACTGGCGCTTGCTGCGTATTCGTCGGTTAGAATGATCAATTGGCCGTCTTCAAAGAGGCCCTTTTTGCCTGCTTTGAGGTCATTGCGGGGTTGAGCTCGGCCCTCTGAATAAACAATGAGTTTGTCTCCGGATAGAAATTCGTCGGCGAGTTTGTGCGCGGCATCCAGCAAACCTCCACCATTGCCTTGCAAATCAAAAATAAGGCTTTTCATGCCTTGTGCTTTGAGGCTTACAAGCGCATTTTGTACTTCTTGAACGGTTGTTTTTGAAAAACTATTTAATTTGATGTAGCCAATTTCTTTATCGATCATGTAGGCGGCATCTACAGAGAATACAGGGATTTTATCGCGGGTAATATTGAAATCGATCAGCTTACCTTTGCGATTGACAGTTACTTTGACTTTGGTGCCGAGGTCGCCCATGAGTTTTTGACGAACTTGGTCGTTTTTGATGCCAATTCCTGCGACACTTTCGCCATCTACTTGCACAATTTGGTCGCCCGGTAATATGCCAAGTTTTTCAGAAGGGCCGCCGGGAATGGTAGCCACAACGCTAATGGTGTCTTTCATGAGTTGAAAACGCACGCCAATTCCGACAAAACTGCCGTTGATGGTCATTTGGGCGTCGTCTAGATCTTCTTTTGGAATATAAGTTGAATGCGGGTCTAGCGCCTCTAACATGGCTACAATAGCTGTTTCTGTAAGAGCTGGTGCATCTGGCGAATCGACGTAGAAACGCTCAATATTGTAGAGCACCTCTGCATATTTTTGCGCAGAGGCAGCAGCTTTATTAGCATCTTGGGACCAAACGATGCCCATGCATAGCGACGACAATAGTAGAAAAAGAAAGCGCATATCCGTAATTTTAACGAGTTACAAAAATAAACACTCGTGCCACAAATTGCTCAGAAAGTTTAACTTTGTTATGCACATATGAAGGAAAAAAAACGCAAATTACATTGGTACCAAACGCGCAAGGTCCGCAATTCACTCAAGCGGGCCAAAAAAACAGCGGGCTATTTCTTCACCTTTCTCGGATCTGCCATCCTCATTTATGTCCTTTGCACGTTTGTCCTTTCCCGCATTTCGGTAAAAGGTCAAAGTAACAAAGGGGCTACCATCCAAATTTACCTCATGAAATCAGGTGTGCACACCGATTTTATACTTCCCGTTCGCAACGACATCAAAGATTGGCGCACAGAATTCCCACTAAGCAACACTGGCTTCAAAGACAGTCTCAGCAAACTCATTTCTATAGGCTGGGGAGACAAAACCTTTTACATGAATACCCCCACATGGGCCGATTTAACAATCAAAACAGCACTCACCGTTCCATTTGGCCTCGGGCCATCAGCCATTCACGCCACCTACTACCAACAACTACTCGACGATCGCCCAAACATCAGCTTACACCTCACCCCTCGGCAATACGCCAAATTGGTGCACTACATTGAAAAAACACTCGATAGAAACAAAAAAGGACGAACCAAATTCATTAAGGCGACCATGCCAGGCGTAGTTACGGGCAATGACGCCTATTACGCTGCTAACGGGCGCTACAGCCTCTTTTTCACTTGTAACTCTTGGGTCAACGCAGGCTTAAAAGCATGCCAACAAAAAGCGTGTTACTGGACTGCTTTTGCCGGTGGCATCTTCTATCAATATGGCAAATAAGGCGTTTTTCTTTGGATTATTTATATTCTTCTATACAGCGGCCATGAGTCAAGATTACATCGTATTTATCAATGGCTCAAACGCATTATCCGCAGGTATTTCGAGTTATTTAACAGAATTTGCGAGCACAGGTGGTTCTATTGCACTATTTCCAGGGGCATCACCTGACAAATCTAGCTGGAATAGCCTTT
>ENA-ORFA01000071-ORFA01000071.1-marine-metagenome-genome-assembly--contig:-NODE-71-length-46500-cov-6.756198_pt1 | contig 46500 bp, 41 predicted proteins | sample MGYA00248621_ERZ508587 | MGnify/ENA primary metagenome ERZ508587 (study PRJEB26250, sample SAMN06266239) | marine metagenome | isolation source: Columbia River Estuary | place: USA:Columbia River Estuary... | reverse complement strand
GTTTTCTAATTTCGGTTCATGTGTTGACGTGTTCGCGCCAGGCTCGAATATCACTTCGGCTTGGTACACCTCGACTACGGCAACAAACACAATTTCAGGTACGTCAATGGCTTCTCCGCACGTGGCTGGCATTGCAGCCCTAGCACTTAGTGCTGACAGCACTCTTTCAGTAAGTCGCGTAGCAACTTGGATTACATCGACCGCAACTTCAGGCGCAGTTACAGATGTTGCTGGTTCGCCGAACAGACTTGTTTTCTCTCTGCTTAGCTCTTCACCGCCTGAGTCAAACTCTGGTGACACTCCAACAACAACCGTGCCTTCACCAAGAATCACAGCGCCACCAAGTAGTGGTGGTGGTGGTGGTGGTGGCGGTGGTGGCGGTGGCGGTGGCGGATCATCTCCAACCACGACCTTGCCGACTATTCCACCACCAACGACAACTGTGCCGACCAATTCGACACCAGTTACAACCGTGCCTGCAAGCACTTCACGAGATTCAAATAGCAGTCCTGTAGCGCGACCAACACTCGGTCAACTTTTGCCACCAATGCCGATAGACACACCAAGGATTGCGACAGGCACCCGCACTGTGGGTAATTCGGTGACGTTTAGAGTTGCTGCAAAACCTGGTGCGACCGTGAACATTTATCGCAATGGTGTTTTAGTGAGCTCAGTTCCTGCCTCAGTTGCAGCTGCAATCAAGGTGAGCGATAACCCTGCGGGTGAAAACTCTTATCAAGTTGTGGTCGTTGAGAAAAATGGCAAGATCTCAATTTCAGAAAAAAAGACGGTGACGTCTTCAAACGGTTCGGCTGCTTCATCTAAGACAAAGGTCACTCCAAAGAAGAGTGCTGCTAAGACTCCGCAGTCAAAAGCTTCAACAACCAAGAATTCAAAGTAGGTCTTCGGGCTAGTAGATAACTGCGATTGGCAACTATCGTCAGAGTCATGACCGAAATAAAAGTGCCATCAAATTTGGCCAAGACGTTAGGTGAACTTCGAAGTTCAGGCTGGAAGTCGCAGAGTGTTAAAGAAGAGATTCGCGTTAACACAGTTGCGCGCATCAAGTCTGACCAAGAACTCTTTGCAGGTGTGTTGGGTTATGAAGAGACCGTTATGCCTCAACTCGAAAATGCACTTCTTGCCGGGCACGACATTGTTTTTTTGGGTGAACGAGGTCAGGCAAAGACACGAATCATCCGGTCACTCGTCGAACTCTTAGATGAATGGATGCCGATTGTCGCCGGCAGCGAAATTAATGACGATCCGTATGCACCGGTTTCGCGTCAAGCTCGTGAACTTGTTGCCACAAATGGTGACGCAACTCCGATTGATTGGGTTCATAGGTCGTTGCGATACGGAGAAAAGTTGGCGACACCCGATACATCGATTGCTGACTTGATCGGCGAAGTCGACCCGATCAAAGTTGCCGAGGGTCGTTATTTAAGCGACGAGTTGACGTTGCACTACGGCTTGGTTCCGCGATGCAACCGTGGAATTTTCGCGATCAACGAGTTGCCAGACCTTTCAGAACGAATTCAAGTTGGTCTGCTCAACGTGCTCGAAGAACGCGACATTCAAATTCGCGGTTACAAAATTCGATTACCGCTTGACATCATGCTGGTGGCTTCGGCGAACCCTGATGACTACACCAATCGTGGACGAATAATCACTCCGCTTAAAGATCGATTCGGAAGCCAGATTCGTACTCACTATCCACTTGAGATTTCGACAGAGATTGCAGTCGTGCGTCAAGAATCTCGCAACGCGAGTGTGGGCAATGTGACCGTGCGAATTCCTAGTTTTATGGAAGAAATTATTGCCACGGTAAGTCATCTCGCTCGCGCCAGCACAAAAATAAATCAGCGCAGTGGCGTCAGCGTGCGATTGACGACGAGTAATCAAGAGTTGATGTGCGCAAACGCGATGCGTCGGGCTTTGAAAGCCAAAGAGCAAGAAGTTGCTCCGCGAGTCTGTGATCTTGATGCCCTTGCGGCATCCACAGCTGGGAAAATCGAAATAGATGTAATTGACGATTCACGAGAAGGTCAGGTTTTTGACCAACTCGTGCGTGGCGCGGTTCTACAAGTTGCAAAACAACGAATTTCGCCTGAGAAATTTCGTCTAGTCACCGAAGAATTCGTCGAAGGCAAAGTCGTGCAAACCGGTGAAGATATTTCGTCGGCAGATTACGTCGCTCTGCTCAAAACAATGCCAGGCCTTCGCGGGGTGGTGACTGATTTGGTCGATGGTGACGAGTCGGCAGCGGTTTTGGCCAGTGCGATTGAGTTTGTACTTGAGGGGCTTCACCTCTCAAAGCGTCTGAACAAAGACGCCACTGCTGGTAAAGCGATTTACCGCGCCAAAGTTGGCTGAAATTCGCTGACTAATTTAGAAACGGTTGTCGAGTCCAAAGTTCGCTGGTGTCATTGCGCTCGGCGATGACTGGTCGACCCGTTAGAACTGAAACTTCAACAGGATTTCTGAATCCGTGCAATTTAAGTGCGCCATGCGGGACGGCAGAAACACCTTCTGGAAGTTCGTCAATGTGCTCAGATGGAATAAGCACTCCGACGTCAGCAGATTCGTCACAAAGTCTGGCCGCTAAGTTTGGTGCGCTTCCGATGTAGTCGTCGCCCTCGAACAACATGGTGTCACCAGTATCGATACCAATTCGCAATTTGAGAGGGGCACAGGCGGTTTCGGCACGACGCGCAAGCTCTAGTGCAAAAGTGATGCCGTCTACTTGTTCAACCGCGACTGCCATCAGACCATCGCCCAAATACTTGTCGATTCGGACACCTCGCTCAGACGCAACTGCGCGGGCCACGGCACGAAATTCGGCGAGCAATTTTGTCGCCCGGCGATCGCCGTTCGTTTCGGTGAAGTTCGTAAAACCCGACAGATCTACGAAAATGAAGGTTCGTGGGAAGCGCATTTCACTTAGCAGTCTACGGCCGGTGCTACTAGGGTGCGCTTATGCCAAGCCGCTTTAACTATTCGCGTTGGGATGGAACGCAGCGCGGTTTTGACTTTGACGCGCAGAGTTTGATTGACGAATTGACTGATGATTTGGTTCATCATGGTGACGTGAACGCGGCACTACGTCGAATGATGCAAGACGGAATGCGCAATGATCGAGGCGAGCAGATGATGGGGCTTCGCGAAATGATGAAGAAGTTGCGGGACAAGAAAAATGAAATTAAAGATCGTGGTGACTTGGGTGGCGTTTACAAAGAAATCGCTGACGAATTGAATGATCTCGTGGACGAAGAGCGACATGCGATCACGGATGCGCTTGAAGATGCTCAAAAGTCGGGCGATGAGCGCCGAAGCGAAATTGCTAAAGAAGCCGCCGATCAAAGAAACTTTCGGCTCGACATGTTGCCTGACGATCTCGCAGGAAAAATAGACGAACTCGAACACTATGACTTTGAGTCGCAGCAGGCTCGGCAACGATTTGATGCGTTGCTTGAAAAACTTAAGCAGCAATTGATGCAGCAATATTTGGATCAAGTCACAGGCGCCGTTGATCAGATGACGCCAGAAGATATGCAACGAACAAAAGACATGATGTCAGCGCTAAACGAGATGCTTAACAAACGTGAACAAGGCCAAGATCCAGAGTTCGAAAAATTCATGGAGAATTTTGGCGACTTCTTTCCTGAGAACCCCAAAACACTTGATGAATTGTTAGAGATCATGGCCAAGCGCATGGCCAATGCCCAGGCGATGCTCAACTCGATGACTCCTGAGCAGCGCGACCAGATGCGGCAGCTGAGTGAAAAGTTGCTCGAAGACATGGACTTGCGCTGGCAAATGAGCGAGTTGGCAGAGAAACTGCAGGGCTTGTTTCCACAACAGGGCTGGGGCTCAAAGCAAGAATTCACCGGTCAAGATCCGATGGGGTTTGCCGAGGCGATGCGCTCAATGCAAGAACTTGGAGATCTTGAACAACTCGACAACTTGTTGCGCAATGCATCTTCGCCGTCTGCGTTGGCTGAGGCAGATTTAGATCGCGTAAGTGAATTGCTTGGCGAAGATGTTGCACAATCGCTGCAAAAAATGGCTGAAATCACAAAAAAACTCAAAGAAGCGGGGCTGATCGAGCAAACCGAGGGCAAACTCGAGATGACACCTCGCGGTTTGCGCAAGATTGGCGAAAAAGCCCTTCGAGATGTCTTCGGCGCACTTGACAAAGATCGTCTTGGTCAACACCAAGTCGAGCGAATTGGTGTCGGACATGAAAGAACTTACGACACCAAGCCATACGAATATGGTGATCCGTTTCAACTTGATCTTCAGCAAACTTTGCGCAACGCGCTGAAACGTGAGGGCTCGAGTGTGCCGATCAAGTTGAGCGCCGAAGACTTTGAGATCGAACAAACAGAACACTTGACACGCTCATCAACTGTTCTGATGCTTGACCTTTCACTTTCAATGCCGATGCGCGACTACTTTTTACCGGCAAAGAAAGTTGCGATGGCGTTGCACTCACTCATGAGTTCGCAATATCCGCGCGACTTTCTCGGAATCGTCGGTTTTAGCGAGACCGCAAGGACCCTAAAACCGCAGCAATTACCCGAGGTTTCTTGGGACTTTGTCTATGGCACCAACATGCAACATGGCTTTATGTTGGCTCGCGACATGCTGTCGCGGCAGAGCGGCACGAAGCAAATAATCATGATCACCGACGGTGAACCGACGGCTCACATTTCAAAATCTGGTGATGTATTTTTCAACTATCCGCCCGTGCGCGAGACGATTGAAGCAACACTTGGTGAAGTTATGCGTGCGACCCGCGAAGGCATACGGATAAACACTTTTATGCTTGATGCATCGCATGCTTTACAGACATTTATTGAGCAGTTGACGGCAATAAACAAGGGTCGAGCGTTCTTCACCAGTCCAGAAAATTTGGGCGAATATTTGCTCGTCGACTTCATCGAACACAAGCGACAACTTTCCCGACTCGGAGGGTCCCGTCGGGCGAGCTAACCAGTATTTGCATTTTTTGTAAATCTTTGGCAGAATGACACCGTTGTAGTTACACGGTTGTGTGCGCCTGGCGTTGACAATCGGTTTATTCGGGAGGTTTTAAATTGGAAGATCGCATGCACATACCGGTGAGCTCTGACCGGGCATGGCAAGACCAGGCAAATTGCCTTGGTGTAGATCCAGATCTTTTCTTTCCAGAACGCGGCGCATCAACCCGTGAAGCCAAAGAAGTTTGCCGTGGTTGCGTTGTAAAAAATGATTGTCTTGAATACGCACTTGAAAATGGTGAAAAGTTTGGTATCTGGGGCGGTCTTTCTGAAAGAGAGCGTCGTCGTCTGCGCCGCCAACGTGCCCAAAGCAATCGCAATATCGTCAGCGCTTAAGCGCTAAAACGCGTTCGTTAATCTAAGTTTTGAATTGCGCGGTTGCGCGTCGCCAGACACCATTCGATTGTTTTTTCCTTGCTTAAGTCGAGTTCAGCCCAGCGTGTTTTTTGTATTTGAGCTAGAACTCTGGCTGGTGCAAGGCCGACCAATTCGGCGCGAGCAATTTCGGCGCGTTTAGCGATCTCATCAAAGACAAAGTCAGGACCAACCTCGTCGGGGCTAATCAGGTTCATGCTGACCTGAATTTCACTGCCTAATTGCAGACCCAATGTGCGCACTTGTGGGCTGCGAATTTCTCGGGCGATTCTTCGGCCATCTTCGATGGTCGCGTTCTTGAGCCAGACGTTATAGGCGACCAAAATTTGTCGCGCTCCGACACAGATCGCGCCAGAAGTTGGGTGAGCAGTTTTCGGTCCAAAGTCAGGGGAGAGATCAATGAAAGCCCGCTTACGAATTTCTGGCAGATCTCTTTCAGGTCCATAAACAAAACTCGGAATTCCAAGTTCGCTGGCTGCAAATTCGGCGAACTCATTTCGAGCATCAATTGCTTGCTCAAACGTCGACATCTCAAGTGGAACGAACGGCACGACATCAATGATCCCGATGCGTGGGTGAACGCCGACATGTTCGCGAAGATCAAAACGTTGTGAGCTGAGTTCGGCGAGTCTGCGAGAGGCAGAAGTACCAGCAAGAGTGAACACGCTTCGATGATGATGAAAATCGCTGTGGATATCCAGTACGTCTGAGCCGATGGCTTTCTTAATTTCGTCAATTGCGTCGAGCTTGCGGCCCTCGCTGATGTTGATTACGCATTCAATCATGGGTACTTGCTTAGCGCATTTTTGGGTGGTGATGCTAGAGTTGGCTTATGTTCAACGGACCTGAAATCTGGATCATCGTTTTGCTTGTTGTTGTTCTTTTTGGTGGATCTCGTTTGCCGAAAATTGCCCGCAACCTCGGTAAGGCACAAAGCGAACTCAAAAAGGGTCTCGCTGAGGGTCTCTCCGATTCGCAAAAAGATCAGACTCCAAAATCTGACACTAAATAATTAAAGAGTGTTCTCGTCCGTGAGACGAGCGAGCACACATTTATTTGAGCGGTAGAACTTTTACTTTTGTTTCTAAGATTTCTGCCAACAAACTTCGTCGCTCGTTGGCTGCGTAAAGATTAAGTTCTAAATCGGCTTTTGCCGGAGCCTTGGCAAAGATCAGAAACTGCTCGTCTTCTGATCGCACAGTTACCGACTTAACTCGACCATCTTGGGTTCGGTCAAGGCCGATTGCGATGCGCAAAATTGCTGCAAGCGATCGCACAAGTTGTTGGTCAGATTCGTCAAGTTGAGCGAATTCGGGGTGCGACTGTTTTGGAGCACTTTTACGGTGGTATCTGGCAATTAGAGCGATCAACTCGATTTCTCTATCTGTTAGTCCGACTAGTTCAGAATTTCTGATCACATAATAAGAGTGAAGGTGGTGTTTTGAGTGCGAAACAACTACACCCACATTGGCTAGTAGTGCTGCTGCCTCGAGAAATCTTCGAGACTGAGCGGGCAATTTAAGCTTTTTCTGTAATCCGTCGAACAACGATGTCGCAATCTTTGCGACATGTGCAGAATGCTCGGGACGATCGTCGCAACGATCGGCTAGTTGTCTGACGCTGTGCAGAGCGGGGTCAACATCTTCGGGATGATTCAGCAAGTTTTCACGGGCGAGCGTGTCAAACAAGACACCCTCACGCAACGCATAGTCGGAATAAATGAATTTTGTTGCGCCAAATGAGAGTGCAACAGATTCTAAAATCACAGCTCCAGCCAAAATGATGTCAGCCCGAGATGCGTCAAGGCCAAAAGCCTTTTGACGCTCTTTGGCAGTTGGTACGTCGGCAAGTAAATCGAGCACTTTTGTAATGTCATCTGTACTGAACTCGTATCGATTGAAAGACTTGGGTTCGGGCTGTTTGTTGAGTTGCTGAATCAACTTGGCTAACGCTTCGACCGTTCCAGAAGAACCAACAGCCACCTCAAAACCCAATTCGGCTACCTCTGGCTTTATGGTCGCAAGCATTGAGCGAACGAACTTGCGACAGCTGCTAACTGCACTCGGATGCAAGGCATCAGTGCTAAAAAATCTGTCGGTCAGACGGACCGCCCCGAGTTTGAAACTTCTTGAAAGCAAGATTTCATCACCGACGGCGATGACTATTTCGGTTGAGCCGCCCCCGATGTCGCAAAGCAACATCGGCTGCTCTCCAACGGCAACGGCATATTTGGCCCCGAGGTGAATGAGTCTGGCTTCTTCAATTCCTGAAATTATTTCAAGATTGACACCGGCTTCTTTTCGTGCACGCTTTAAGAATTCATTTCGATTTTTCGCTTCTCGAACGGCGCTTGTCGCGACCGCTCGCAATTCGGCGTTATGTACTTCAGCGATCTCGCGCATTCTTTTGAGAGAAGCTAGACCGCGTTCGATTGCTTCTGGTTCAAGTTGCTTCATATCTCCGGCCCCGTGACCAAGGCGTATCACTTCTTTTTCGCTGGCGATTACTTCAAAGCCGTTTTCGACTGGTTTTGCGACAACTAAATGAAAACTGTTTGTTCCTACGTCAAGAGCGGCAATGATTGCGTCTGAATTTGACCCCACAATTGCTCATCTTAGAACGCGATTGTTCGGCGGTAGGATTTACTCACTAATAGAAGGGCCTGAAATGTCAAATTATGCAGATGCAACGACTCTTAACGAGCCACCACGTGGTCATGCTCGCATTGTGTATCTCGGCTCTGTTTCACCTCACTGGGAGGTCTACGGAGACTACGGTGACCAAAATCTTCTTGAAGAGTTTCGTGCGCGCACACTTGCTCGCCTAATTCTTTTGCCTCGAAATGATCCACAGTTCCGTCGTAATCAAGAGCGAGTCAATAAAGATGCTGAACGCGAACGAATCAGCATCGAATGGGAGCTCGGCTATCCAGTTGCAGCTGATGCAACTGCAGCACCAAGCGTCGTAGCTGAATCTTCGCCAGCGACTGCCGCCGAATAAGTAAAGACGCGTCAGCGTTTTATCACCGACCAAAGATGTCGTTGAAATGAAGCCCAAATGACATTTTGGCGAAATCGTTTTGCATTGGCCAGTAAAGCCGACTCGGATTCCTACGATGAAAGCATCGGACAAAGTTATATAAATCGCGAGTTGAGCTGGCTCGACTTCAATGATCGAGTGCTAACTCTGGCTAGTGACGCAAATGTGCCGGTGCTTGAGCAGTGTCGTTTTTTGGCGATCTGCTCGTCGAACCTTGACGAGTTTTATCAAATTCGAGTTGCCGCGTTGAAAGACCAAATCGCTGCAGACATCACAACAAGAACGCCAGACGGTCGCACCCCAGTTGAGCAGTTGCAAGAGATCACTGCGCGAACCCAAGACTTTGTCAACCGCCAGCACAGCGTTTGGGCTAACGAACTACTTCCTCAACTTGCAAAGTCGGACGTGCGAATACTCGGTTGGCAAGAGTTGAGCGCGGAACAAAAAGCCAGCCTCTCCGATGATTTTGATCGGCGCATTTTTCCCGTACTGACTCCGATGGCTGTTGACCCAGCGCATCCATTTCCTTATATTTCAAATCTCGCACTAAATCTTGCAGTAATCGCCCGTGATCCAAATTCGGGCGAAAAAAGATTTGCCCGTCTGAAGATTCCTAAGAATTTGCCACGGTTCATGCGCGTCGGAAGTCAAAATCATTTTGTATTGCTTGAAGATGTGATTTCGGCAAATCTTTCTAGGTTGTTTCAGGGAATGTCAATTGAAGAGTGTTTTGTTTTCAGGGTTTCTCGTAATGCAGACCTTTCGCTAGATGATGAGGACGCCGAAGACCTTTTGGCAGCAGTAGAAATGGAGCTCCGTCGCCGTCGCTTCGGTCGCGCTGTTCGCATCGAAATACCCTTGGGCACAACGCAAGAAGTTCTAGATCTGATGTGTGAAGAACTTGAACTTGAGCCCTCAGATGTGACTTTTCATAACGGCATGATTGAGATGAACGCACTGAATCAATTGGCGTCACTTGATGTTCCAGGTTTGCGATTCAAGCCCTGGCCGCCACTTACTGCCGGCCGATTGCTTGCGGCTGAATATAACAGTCAGAGTATTTTTCAGGTGATTCGAGAACGCCAGTTGCTTGTACACCATCCACACGAATCGTTTAATTCTTCGGTTGAAGCATTTGTAGGTCAGGCGGCCAGCGATCCGAAAGTACATTCAATAAAGATGACGCTCTATCGAACGTCAGGCGACTCATCTATTGCCAAGCATCTTGTGCGGGCTGCTGAATCAGGAAAACAAGTTGCAGTAGTTTTGGAAATCAAGGCCCGATTTGATGAAGCACGAAATATTGCTTGGGCTAAAGAACTTGAATACGCAGGCGTTCACGTAACTTATGGCATCGTCGGTTTAAAAACTCACTCAAAATGTATTTTGGTGGTTCGTGAAGACAGCGATCAAATGCGCCGGTATGTGCACATTGGCACCGGAAACTACAACTCGACCACGGCAAGACTTTATGAAGATATTGGTTTCTTCACTTGCGAAGAGCAAATTGGCGCCGATGCGACCGAGTTGTTCAACTATTTGACTGGCTACGCCAAAGAGCCGGACTATTTGCGATTGTTTGTGGCGCCACATCAGTTGCGACCCAGAATTCTTGAATTGATTCATCGTGAAGCAACCTTCGGAGACAAAGGTCAAATTACTTTGAAATTGAATTCAATTTCTGACCCAGCAGTCATTGATGCGTTGTATTCGGCAAGCAATGCCGGCGTGAAAATTCAGTTAATTGTTCGGGGAATCTGTTGTTTGCGGGCGGGAGTGCCAGGCATGTCTGAGAACATAGTGGTGCGGTCAATTTTGGGGCGCTATTTGGAGCATTCGCGAATTTATCGATTCGAACATGGTTTAGAGGATGATTCGCCGTTGCACTTGATTGGTTCTGCCGACTTGATGGGTCGAAACCTAGACGGTCGCGTTGAGGTCTTGGTCCCGTTGACACACCCCAAACATCGGGCTTGGTTAGACAAGGTTTTCGAATTTTTGACGGCAGAAGATGTTGCCCACTTTGAATTAGATAGCCATGACAAGTGGATTGCTCACACGTCGGGTGAAACAATCGGCGATGCTCAGCAGCGACTGCACGAGTGGGTTGTTGCAACTCAAGTCAGGTAAGCAAACAATCTGTTCACCTCGTAGCCACTTGGCAGACTACTTAAGTTAACCATTCTCGGGCTACCGTTAGGTCAGGATTTGCTGGTTAAAACGTCAAGTAAATTCGTATCTGAAAGGTGTCAGCAGTGGACGAGATTCGCAAAAATTTCCACAACGATCTTGAGTCGGCTCGCGCTGAAGTTATTCGTTTAGGCGCCTCGTTAACCGAATCAATTCCACGGGCAACCGCCGTTCTTTTAAGCGGCGATTTAGAGGGTGCCGACTATCTCGTTCAGGCAGATGATGAATTCGACGGTCGCAGTGCAGAGCTTGAGGCATTGTGCTTTGAAATTTTGGCCCTGCAATCCCCAGTCGCTGCGGATCTTCGGCAAGTTGTTGCGATTATCAAAATTGTCAGCGAACTTGAGCGCTCAGCAGATTTAGTTGTAAACATTTGTAAAGCGGCTCGAAGAATTTATGGCCATGACATCGACCCAATGTTGCGAGGTGTCATTTCAAAGATGAGCGAACAAGCGCAAAACTTGTTTGCGGCCACGATGGAAGCGTTCGAAGAGAGCGATGCCTCAAAAGCAGCCGCAGTTGACGATATGGACTCGTACCTTGACAGTTTGCATCGCCAGTTCATTCAGCAAATTTTTGAATCACACTCAAAGTCAAAAATCGATCTCCAAGTTGCTGTTCAACTTGCGGTGGTCGCGCGCTTCTACGAACGAATCGGCGACCACGCCGTGAATGTAAGTGAACGAACTCGGTTTATTGTGACCGGGTGGGTGCGCGAACGAGGTGGCATCGACCGTTATAAAGCTCGAATCGGCGACCAAACCGGTGAATTTCTGCTGCCAACAAAAGAGCAATAATTTGAGCCGCAAATCGTGGGCTTGATTTCTTTTTTCTCAGGTGCGGCGATAGCCACATTTTTGGCATTTTTTTTGTCGAAGCGCTCAACACGAAAACTGAACAACGCAATCAAAAGTGAAAGTCTGGTCACAGCCAAGGCGCCAGAGGATCAACTTGAGAGATTTATGGATGCGCTCGACTTGTTGCCAATTGGCATAGTCATCGTTGACCTAAAGCTAAATCGTCGCGTGAGAAATAATGCTGCAGCGGCGATGACAGGTGTGCGATATGTAGACATTCTGGTTGATCAAGCGGTTGATGCAATGATCGACGAAATTAAAATTGCAAAGTCTGGAAACAGAATTCTTGAAGCGGTCGCTGGTACCACTCGATATTTCAAAATCAGTGGTCAGGCAATGGACGATCAACGAGGAATAGTCACGGTTGAAGACATCACTGAAAAGTCAAGAATCAACACCGTTCAGACCGACTTTGTTGCAAACTTAAGTCACGAACTAAAGACACCAATTGGTGCTGTTGCTGCACTTGCAGATTCATTAAGTGGTGAGACTGAAACTGAAGTCGTATGGCGACTTGCCGAGCGAATCGTCACTGAGTCACACCGAATGTCTCGAATCGTTGACGATTTGCTTGATCTATCGCGAGTTGAATTTGGTGGCACCGAAGAATGGACAGATATCGACCTTGCCACTGTTCTTGTCGAAGTAGTAAGCACAAATCAATACGCTGCCAAGCGACAAGGCCTCGGTCTTTCTTTGACTGGATCTGCAGAGTTGCTGGTGCGCGGAGATCGTTCACAACTAATTTCAGTGTTCTCAAACCTTGTTGACAACGCGATTAAGTACAGCGAAATAGGTGGAATTGTAAATGTAAGTAGCACGATTAAAGGTGAAGAAATTATGGTGAGCGTTACTGACCATGGCATTGGAATTGCCGAGCGGGATCAAAAGCGAATTTTTGAGCGGTTCTATCGCGTTGACAAAGCACGAAGTCGAGCAACAGGTGGAACTGGGCTGGGACTCTCAATTGTTCGGCACATTGTTTTAGAACACGGTGGGGCCATTGACATCAGATCAGAAGAAGGTGTTGGTTCGACATTTACAGTTCGGTTACCGCGGGTAGCTGTTAAAACAAAAGACTTGGCGAAAAATCAAACTGGAGTTATGGCATGAGCATTGACAATTCACTTCCGACAATTTTGGTTGTTGATGACGAAGAGTCATTTATTGAGGCGCTTCAAGTTGGTTTGAGGCGTGAAGGTTTTCGAATAGAAGTCGCTCGTGATGGCGCAGAAGCGCTAGCAGTTTTTGACGCGGTTCGTCCAGATGCAGTGTTGCTTGATGTGATGTTGCCAAAGATTTCGGGAACCGATGTTTGTCGTGAGATCCGTAAAAAGAGTTCGGTTCCGATAATCATGGTTTCGGCAAAAGGTTCAGAGATAGATGCGGTCGTCGGGCTTGAAGTTGGTGCTGACGACTACATAGTCAAGCCCTATCGATTGCGAGAGTTAGTGGCTCGGTTGCGCGCCGCTCTCAGGCGTGGCGACTTATCAAAAGTAGATGACGAAGCAACTGGTGTGGGTACGGTTGCGATCGGTGCAGTCTCAATAGACCCTGAGCAACATGTGGTCATGATTCGCGGTGAAGTTATAAAACTTCCACTTAAAGAGTTTGAGTTGTTATATATGTTGATGTCAAACGCTGGGCGAGTTATGACGCGCGATACATTAATTGATCGAGTTTGGGGGTCCGACTATTTCGGTGACACCAAAACACTTGATGTTCACATCAAACGTCTACGCGCGAAGATTGAGAAAATGCCCTCAGAACCTCAGCTTGTCGTGACTATCCGCGGGCTTGGCTATAAGTACGAGAAAATAGGGGCATAGCACTCTCAAAGTCGGGCCTTGCCCCAGCCTCGCCACTGCGACGACTTGGTCGGGTTCACGCATTAATCGCATGTGGTGAAGCAGCGTTTGCAGTCGCACTTGCAGACTCTTTATTTTTATCGATCAGCCCAGATGCAGCGCGCAGTCGTGTGCTTTTATTTTTGGCCGTGAGTTTGGCCCCGTTTGCAGTGATTGCTCCGTTCATCGGTCCGGTCATTGATCGAATTCCGGGCGGTCGCAGATTCACCGTGTTTTTAGTCAGTGCTTTGCGTTGCGCAACGGTCGTGGCGATGATTTCGCGGCTGAACTCGCTTTCGCTTTTCGCGTTGGCATTTATTTCATTGGTGTTAGCTCGCACATATAGCGTCAGCAAAGCTGCACTTGTTCCAACATTAGTTAAAAACGATGACGAGTTAGTTTCAGCAAACGGCAAACTGGGTCTTCTTTCAGGATTAATGGGTTTTGCCGCTGCAATTCCTGCGGGACTCCTTCAGTTAATTGACGCACGGGTAACGCTATGTATGTCGGCGACGATGTTCGGGTTGGCTGGCTTGGCCGCACTCCGGTTGCCAAGGCACGTTGCGACGACTCCATCACAAGTTGAAGAGATTGAAACAGAAGAGTTGCGAAACAATTTAGTTAAACGAATCGGATTATCAATGATGATTCTGCGCGGTGTGATCGGGTTTCTCTTCTTTCATGTTGCATTTTGGCTTCGTGATGAACGCGCAGGTACTGCATGGTTTGGGTTAGCCATCGGACTTTCTAGTTTGGCAATCATGATCGCAAATTCGGTTGCGCCGTTGTTGCGACGATTTATGTCGGAGCGAAAAATGATGATGTTTGCTTATCTGGCAATCGGAGTGACTGGCGTGATTGCTGGCGTTGTCGGTGGCATCACCGCGGGGATTGTTTTGATTGCCGTCACAAACGGAATGGGTTCAGTTGGACGTCTGGCTTTTGAGTCAGTGATTCAGCGTGAAGCACCAGATGTAAATCGTGCGCGAGTCTTTGTGAGATTTGAAACGCGTAACCAGTTGGCTTGGGTTGGGTTCGGATTAATTGCAGTAATTTTGACTCTGCCTGGCGCCGTCGGGTTTGCATTCGTGGGCGTGACTTGTATTGCTGGTTCTGTCTATTTTTTCTCTGGAAAAATAAATAGTTAGAGTCGAATTCTCTCAATCCAAAGTCCGGGGGCTGCAATCTCGTTTGGTGTAGGGAGATTTCCATCTTGCGACCAAAGTTGAGCAAGGCCCTGCTCGCCAGAACGTTCAATTACCCCCGAAATAAAGCTTTGGCCACGGTCAATTTGTGCGTTGGTCAGGTGAATGCCAAAGAGTTGCTCGACGTATTGGTCTTGTGCGCTTGATTCAACCCGACGTCGACGCACGGCTTCTGAAATTTGAGCGCCATTGCCAAGAATCCGACTCGCAACTGTGTCTACGACGTGGTCGACATAACAGACAATCGCACAAATCATTGCGTCAAGTTTTGGTGCCAGCGCCTCTTGCTGTGCTGAGCGTTCAGATCCAAGCAAAAGAGTTGGATCACCGAGTAATTTCTGCATCATTGCGGCAGGGTCGGTGTTTGTTATATCAATCTCAGTGAGTCGTTGCCCCAGCGCATTGGGATTCGGGCGAAAGCCAGCGACATGTTGTTTCACCGCTTTAGTAATTGCATTTCGAACATGGTCGACCCGAAATAGCGCATGAAAAGTCAATTCTTGAATCAACAACCACATTTGCATATCTTCGACTTTGATACTCCAGTCAGTTGCGAACTCATCACAATTGCGGGCAACAAATAAAAGTTGTGACTTCGGCTCACGTGGCAACGGTAAGTCGTATTGCCCGAATGCACGTAGCGATAGCTGCCCAATCATTGAACCAACCGACATACCGAGCATTGCTGGAGCCATCATTTTTGTCAGATTCGACATCATCGCGCTCGTTGGGTCATCTGGGTTGATTAACTCTTCTGAACCAGAGTTAGATGATGCTGGGTTTGAGAATGCTGGGTTAGAGAATTCTGAAAAATAAAATTTAAACGCATCAAGAGTGTGATGAACCCAGATTGACCGCGTCACAACATCAATTTTTGGTGCCGCTGTTGATTCGCTGGTCGACAAACCTGTGACGTCGCGAACATGAAGATCAGCAACTGAAACCAGTTGGTTGACGGCGATGCGTGCTGTTGGTTCGACGTTCAACTCGGGAGCCGAATTGGTTGCGGTCATCATCGCAAATTGTCGGGCCATGTCCCATTGCACAGGGCCGCTACTTGCCATGGCTTTAGCAATCTGGTCAAAAAATGGAAATCCTTGGGACGAATCATTTGGGTCTTGCGGCATAGACAGATGATAGGCAGACAAAATTGAATTCATCGTCCTAACACTTTGTAGCGATGGGCTCAGTTCGTATCTAGAGATACACTGATTTTGATGTCAACGTCGCAGAATCACCTCTCAGGCGACACACGACTCGAGTTGACTACGAGTGTTTTAGATGTTGGTCAGGTCTACGAATGGGCCACGGTTGCTTCGTGTGGTGCCGTTGTAGTTTTTTCTGGCATAGTTCGCGATCATGCTGAAGGACGAAGCGATGTGACAGCTTTAACTTACGAAGCATACGAAGATCAAGTTGTACCAAAGTTAAAAGTAATCGCCGATGAGATGCGCGCAAGATGGTGCGACTTGGGGCGCATCGCTTTGATTCATCGAATTGGTCGTCTTGAACTCGGTGAGTCTTCGGTTTTGGTCGTTGTTTCTTCGCCGCATCGGCCTGAGGCGTTTGCTGCTGCACAATATGCAATTGATACTTTGAAAATTAGTGTGCCAATTTGGAAGCAAGAACATTGGCGTGATGGAAGTGACTGGGGAACAAACAGCCACGAAATTTCTGATCCAAGAAATTTGAAGAGTTCAAACGCATCATGATTTTTGCTGCCTCAACAATCGCAGTATTTTTTGCGGCTATCTCAATCACGGCTGGCGTCAGCCTGGCACTCGTGCTTTTGACTCAGGAGAGAAAAAATAACTCAACTGAAGGTATGGCGGCATTTCACCGACATTTAAGCGCTTTATCCGACGAGTCTCGCGATCACTTACGCAGTCAATTACGTGACGTTAAGCAAAGACAAACGAGAGGCTGACAGTGGCACGTGACTTAGCCATCGACCTCGGAACCGCAAACACACTCGTTTATATGCAAGGACGAGGCATCGTCATCAACGAACCCTCAGTTATTGCCGTAAATCGTCGCAGTGGCGAGGTTCTTGCGACAGGCGAAGAAGCGTGGCAGATGATTGGCCGAACACCTGGCTACATAGTTGCAGTTCGACCATTGCGGGGTGGCGCAATTACCGACTTCGAAGTTACAGAAAAGATGATTCGATTGCTTTTGCAACGTGCTGGCGTGTCTAAATTTTCGCGTCCAAAAGTTTTGATCTGCGTACCTTCGGCGATTACTGAAGTTGAGCGACGCGCGGTTACCGATGCGACGCGTCGAGCCGGCGCGGCAGATGCCCAATTGCTTGAACAGCCTGTTGCCGCCGCAATTGGTGCAAATTTGCCGATTGATGAACCAGTAGGCAACATGGTGATTGACATTGGTGGTGGCACAACTGAAACCGCAGTTTTGAGCCTCGGTGGCATTGTTGCTTTAGAGGCTGTTCGTGTTGGAAGTTTTGACATTGACACAGAAATTCAGTCGCACGTGCGAAGAAATCATGGAATTGCAATTGGTGAGCGCACCGCAGAAGAAATTAAAAAATCCATTGGTAGCGCAATGCCGATGCCTGGTGACACAGATGCAGAGGTTCGCGGCCGAGATCTTGTAACTGGATTGCCTAAAACAGTTATTTTGACCTCGAAAGAAATTCGTGAAGCGATTAATCCCGTGGTCACCCAGATGGTTGACTCTGTCGTCAGGTGCCTTGGAGTAGCTCCGCCAGAGCTGTCACAAGATTTCTTGAAGCGCGGAATGTATCTAGTCGGTGGCGGTTCACTGTTGCGCGGAATGGCAGAAAGAATTTCGAATGAAACTCGCGTTCCGGTGAACATGTCAAACGAACCACTTGAAGCAGTTGTGTTGGGCGCCGGTCATTGCATTGAGAACTACGCCGCCTTGCGCGGTTTGTTCATGGACTCTCGTCGCTAATACTCAACCGTTTACTAAACGAGTCAGTCCTTCTTGAACGACGGTAACTACTAGTTCGCCAGTCTGCGAAAAGATGTAACCGCTCGCAATACCGCGAGCATTTGAAGTTGAGATTGCAGTTTGATCGTAAAGTAGCCAGTCATCGGCTCTGAACGGCCGATGAAACCACATGACGTGATCAAGACTCGCCATTTGAATTCCTTGTTCTGTCCACGATCTTCCATGCGGAAGCAATGTTGTGTCAAGCAGCGACATATCGCTTGCGTATGTGACGATGCAGGCATGGAGCACGGGATCATCTGGAAGTTTTCCATCTGCTCGCATCCAAAGTTTTTGTCCCGGGCTCTTGAAATTTTTTCGACTAATCGGATCAGCATCGATGTATCTGAGGTCAATCGGGCGAGGCCGATCAAACCACTCGCCGATTTGTTCTTTGTACGGCTCCATGCGGGTTTTAAAATCAGGTAGCGACTCTGGCTTTGGCAGACCTTTGGGCATCTCAATGAAGTGTTCGAGGCCAGGCTCAGTGATCTGGAAACTTGCTTGCAAATTGAAGATTGCTTTGCCGTGCTGAATGGCAATCACTCGTCGAGTGGTGAAACTTTTGCCGTCTCGAATTCTGTCGACTTCATAAAGAATCGGGATGCTTGGATCTCCTGGTCGCAAAAAGTAGGCGTGAAGTGAGTGCACGCGTCTTGATTTGTCGTCAACAGTTCTTGCCGCGGCTACGAGTGCTTGACCCGCTACTTGGCCTCCGAAAACTCTCTGTCGATTTTCTTGCGGCGACAAACCACGAAAAATGTTCACTTCAATAACTTCAAGATCAAGGAGAGTAATTAGGTCGTCAAGAGCAGAAGGCATACTCCTATTCTTACATCTGTCGAGAACATAACTTGATTAATCAGCGGCACAGATAAGATTTAACGAGTGACGATCGTCTGGAATGCTCAACGCGTCAGCGAGGGTCTGAAAGAAATTGACTCTGCTCGACCAGTGGTTTTAGCAAACGTTAAAAGTCTTTTAGATGAATACCACAAGGCTGAAAAATCACCTCGCTATTACGACATACTTTTGGGCGACTGGGTGGAGCGGTATCTACATCTGATTTACGTTGCAATTCAACAACTCGCAACTGGTTCTGCCGAGAGAAACCAACAAGGTGAGATTCTAAAAAAAGTTAAAGTGACGGCACCAACCGATACCGCCGAGTTTTTTGCGAGCCACCAGAGTTTGCCTGAAGTGGTTCTCGCTGTGCTTCAATCAGTCACCTTTGGTGGCGCCGATTCGGTTGACATTTCAGAGAGCGACGTGATCGTGCGAAACTCATCGTTGCCAGGTCGTCGTGACAAGATTATTTCTAAATTGTTGAGACTGATTTCAGTCAAGCGAACGCCGAAAATTTTGTTTGTAAAACCATTTTCTGGCAATTTGCCAAATTCTTGGATTTCAACCATGTTTTCGTGGCGTAAGTGGGCGAGCCACGACGACTTGCAGTTTGCTTACTCTGTGCGTGCAAAGGTTGATTCGCGGTGGAGATCAGAAAAGCTTTTGAATTTTCGAACAGATGCTTCACTGGCAGAGATTGCTAATTCGATGTTGACTGCGTTTCTTCCAGTCTGTGCGATCGAGGCGTTTAGTGGCGTCAGAACAAAAGTAAATCGTGCCAGGCCAAATCGGGTTGGTCACCTCTACTCGTCTCAAGCGCTATGGGCTAATTTTACTTTTAAACTTCTGGCTGCCGAATGGTGCGAGTTGGGTACGAAACTTCATTACCACCAACACGGTGGCTGGTATGGCTTGGACGAATCGCACGTTGCCGAGAATTATGAATCTCGAGTTGCAGATTTTTATTACACATGGGGATGGAGCAGAGGTGCGAGCAACACCAAGCCTCTTTCGCCGGTTGCGATTGATCTGCACCCACGTGAAAAGACGTTTGATTCATTGATTTGCTTTGACCAGCCCAAGCAAATTTACCGATTGCAGTATTTTCCGTTGCCGGGCACCTTGCAGACAATGTATGAACAAACGGCTGAGTTCGTTAAAACTCGCGAAAGCTCAAATCAATTGAAGATCAGATTGTTTCCTGGCGAATTTGGCAAGACACAACAAAAGGCGATCACTGATGCGACGCCAAAGGCAATTTTTGACAGTTCAATGCCAATCGCTGAGCAGTATTCAGCAAGTCGAATAGTGATTCATAACTATGTTGGTACCTCTTGGCTCGAAACCCTTGGCAACAACATTCCAACAATTTGTTTTTATGACGTGGATGCCTACCGCTTTCGAGAAGACGCGAAAGAATTGCTAGAAGAGTTGGTCAGAGTAAAAATCTTGCATCTCTCTGGGTCAAGCGCGGCTGAGCACGCAAACTCAATAGATAACGACATCAATTTGTGGTGGCTGAGTGAAGAAGTTCAAACTGCGCGCAAGAACTTTGCCAAAGAGTTTGCAAATTACTCGCCTGAGTGGAAGAGAACTTGGCAAGAGAATTTTCAGTCAATGATTGGTAATTAAAAACTTATATGTCGCCAATCAGTGCAGAGTTGAAGTCTCAAGCCATCGCAACAAAAGGTTTTATGCCCGAGGTTGAAGGCGATGCTTTATATGAGGCTGCATGTCTGGCATGTCGGCAGAATCCGGGTAAACCGATCGTTGAAGTCGGAACTTATTGCGGAAGATCAACTATTTGGCTTGCCACAGCTGCAAAGAAAAACAAGACATATGTTTTTACAGTCGACCACCACTTTGGGAGTGAAGAAAATCAACAAGGCTGGGAGTGGTTTGATGAGTCTTTGATTGACCCAAAGACACAAAAATTAAATACGCTTCCGACACTCATTCAAACTCTCAATCGAACCAAAATCTCGCGCAGCGTGGTGCCGATAGTTGCTGAGTCGCAGACCGCGAGTCGACAGTGGTCCTCTGAGTTGGCATTTTGTTTTATTGACGGCGGGCATGGTGAGGTGCCAGCACGGCTGGATTATTCGGGCTGGTCGCCAAAAGTTGCTCTCGGTGGATACTTGGCGATCCATGACGTCTTTGCTGACCCAAAAGATGGCGGACAAGCACCGTTTGAATTCATCTACAGCGCCGCACTCAAATCTAAAGAGTTTGTTGAGACCTCGGCAACTGGGTCGTTGCGCGTGTTGCGTAAAGTTAAGAAATCTTAAAGATCAAAAGAGTCGTCGTAGCGAAAGATTCGCGACGCCGGAGAAATTGCGTAGAGCGAGTCAGCTGCAAGAATTACTGCCGCACCCGTGTAGGCCGACTTTTCGTTTGCTGGAAACACAACTTTGTCGGGATAGACCAACCCTGTGAGATAAGAGCCATCGCTAGTGCGATGGAAGGACGTCGTATTCAATAAAAATTGAGCGGTGTCGATATCTCCGGTTGCAGCGAATGCCATTGAGCATTCGGCTGTTTCTGACGCGGTTATCCAAGGCTCATCACTCACACAGCGAACACCATGATCTCGCATCACAAAGGTTTCGAATTGATCTTCAAGTCTGGCCTTGGCTGCGTCACCCAGAAGTGAGCCGCTCAAAATCGGGTAGTACCAGTCCATTGCCCAGCGATCTTTTGGTTCGAAGACGTCACGATTATTGCGAATTGTTTCGTCGATCTTTGCAGCAGCTTCGCTCCACTCTGGTTTTGGTGACTTCAAAACCTCAGCAACTTTTGCTGCCGAAATCAGTGCATGTCGAATCGACGAACAGCCTGTCAACAGCGCATAGTCCCAAGGTTTTGAATTTTCTTCACGAGCCCAAAGAATCGTGCCGTTGGTAAGTCTCATGCCGAGAACCCATGTCATGGCTCTTTCAAGCATCGGCCAAAATTTGCGGAGTGATTCAAGGTCCTGTGTGCACAACCAGTGATGCCAAAGTCCGGTGCCGATGTATGCGCAGACGTTGCTGTCTAATTTAAAATCTTCAACACTGCCGTCGCTGTTGAAATAATTTGGCCATGAGCCGTCTGGTCGTTGTGTCTCTTTCAGCCATTGATATGCGCGGTGTGAGTTTTGATGCAAACCCATTACATCAAGAGCCATCGCCGTTTCTACGTGATTCCAGGGATCACAGTGCCCACCTTCGAACCAAGGAATCATTCCTGATTCGAGTTGCAAGTCTGCAATCGACTGTGCAGTTTGCAAAAGCTGATCGTCAGTGAGCACGCGTTTTGCCGCAAGTGATTGTTGTAGAAGATTCACGACTTGGCTCCGACTAATTGAGTTGTCGGTTTAGTTGCATAAACCACGTAGCTTTTGCCGATCATCGGGCTCAGCGCCCGATCGAGAGCGCGAGTGATTGTCGGCGCAGAGATGATGTCCCACTCAAGAAATTTTTTATACATGGCAACTGCTTTGTGGTCTTCGCGTTGCGGACCAACAGCGCAACGAAGCCACCAATATGGCGAGTGCAAACCGTGTGCTTTATGTGTTGCTCCGACTTTTAATCCTGCTTGCGAGATTTTTGCACGTAATTCAGAGCCGCGATAGATGCGAACGTGGCCACCTTCAACAAATGGTGCGTGATATTCATCAGATAGCGCCCAATTGATTTTTTCTGGAAACCACGACGGCACGGTTGCTGCAAGCGTGCCACCAGGTCGCAAAACTCGCACAAACTCGCTGATCGCAGATGTGTCGTCGTGAATGTGTTCGAGAACTTCAGATGTGACGATGCAGTCAAATGTTGAATCATCAAATGGAAGTCGCGTCGCATCACCTCGGACTACGCCCGTGAAAGATTCAGCTTTTAGTTCGCCGGCTTCGTACATTGCGGCAAAAGTTGCGCGAGTGCTCGTGACTTCTTGTTCTGCATAGTCGAGCGCGACAACTTTGGCGCCACGACGGGCGGCCTCAAATGCATGACGGCCAAAACCGGTGCCGGCATCTAAAAAGAGGTCTCCAGGCTTCAAATTCAGTCGGTCAAATTTGATCGTCAACATTATTTGGCGTCTCGCTTTGCCAATTTGCGAACATTTTGTGGCATCGAGAGCACTTCGCGATATTGGTCAACTGTTAGTTGTGCGCAATGACGCCAACTCCATCGCTCGGCAACGCGTTGACGACCAGCAAGACCAATTTTTTCTCGCAATTGTGGATCATCAAGACCGCGACGAATAGCTGCCGCGAGAGCTTCGGTGTCTGCCGGCGGACATGAGAGAACTGTTTCGCCATCGCGCCCAGTAACTTCTGGCAGTGCACCACCAGTTGTTGCGACAAGACAGATACCAGTGCTCATGGCTTCGATTGCCGGCAAACTGAAACCCTCATACAGGCTTGGCACAACCGCAAGTTCGGATGCTGCGTAAAGCTCAACAATTTGTTCGTCAGTTACACCTGAGACGTAACTGATGCAGTCTTGTAGTCCGAGAGATTCAATCAAGTCTGCACTTGCGCCAGCCCGAGGCTTGCCGATAATTGTCAGATGGATTTCTCGCTCAGTGCGAAGCTTCGCAAGTGCTTCAAGTAAAAATGAAAGACCCTTGAGGGCGACGTCTGCCGACGCAGTCGTAATCAGGTGGGCGGGCTTGCGCTTAATAGAGGGAATTGGTTTGAACAAATCTGGGTCAACCCCGACTGGCACGAGACGCATTCGATCTTTTGATACACCCATGTCGGTGTGAATGTCGTTTATTGAGTTCTCGCTTACGACGACAACGCGGGGCATCTTGCTGGCGACTCGTCCTTGCATCCAAACGAATGAATACCAGCGACCAATTGCTTGACGCTTCCACCAAGTTTGTGTGTGAGCCATTTCTAGTTTTCGATCTTTGGTGATCGGGTGATGCAGCGTGACAATTGTCGGAATAATTTTCTCAATTTTTAGGATTGACGAACCGAGACACTGGTTGTCATGAACGAGGTCAAAGTCATTTATGCGGTCGCGCAGAACGCGATGCGCGCGCATACTAAAAGAAAGCGGCTCACCGAAAGTTCCTTTGAGAAATAATCCGGCTTCGACGAGATTTGGCCAAGTGTTCAGTTCCCAATATGCAGGAAATCTGCCCGGGTTATGGTCGTTGAAAATATCGAGGCTTGGCAATTTGTGCATTTTGATGCGTGGATCAAGAATCGGGTAGGGCTGACCACTGAAAACCTCGACATGATGCCCAAGATCTGCCAAGGCTTTTGTCAGGTGGCGAGAGTAGACACCTTGACCACCAACATGCGGCTTTCCGCGGTATGTGAGATACGCAATTCGTATCGGACCGTTGACATCAAACGGTTTAGTCATCAGAAAATCCTATCGGCTTAGATTTACGACCGATTTGTCGCGCCGTTGTCTGAAACGACTATTTAGTGATTGTTAAGCGCATAAATCTGCTGAGAGGTTTGTCGCGAGTGATTATGAACGGCGCCAAATTGAAACCATCGGGTGGACCCGATTGTGGCTCAACACAGATTGCATGTTCGGGTTGGTCGTAAACGACCCAGTGTGAACAGTCGCTATCAATCTGCACGGTGATTGACTCATCGAAAATAATTTTTGGTGGTTTTCGCGCACCTGTGAAGCAATCGTCATACGGGCCGGCAGGCGGAGAAACAACTTCACCGCTTGGAATGCCGTCGGAGTCACGCACATACATTTGAGCAAAGTCAGTTTCGATTCGGCATGGCCGAGCAAACCAAGGATGCCAACCAACTTGACCTGGCATTCTCTCTGCATCAGTTGAAAGAGTCAAAACAAAATCAATGGTGTCGTTGACTATTGAAATAGTTTGTTGAACACTGCCGGCAAAACCGAATCGTTCGCCGAGGTCTATTTTCATTGTGACACTCTGATGTGAAGAATCAATAACCGAGAATGCACGATCAAGTACGGTGCCGTGAATTGCATGGGGCGCCAAACTTATTTCTAGTTCATGAGCTTTAGAGTCAAAGATAAATTTTCCGCGACGAACACGGCCAGCATAAGGAACCATGGGGTAAGAGCCCCACTGTTGAATATTGAACTTTGTGTTCTTGGTTACCAGTAGTTCGCGATCAAAAGCGATTAGCGATGCGAGCCGGCCGCCGTTCTCGAGATCAATTACGCAACGAACATTTTCGCCAGCGATTTGTATCAGGTTTTCGCTCACTGCAGTTCTCGCTTGACACGACTTCTAAATCGACAGATGGCCAGAGACACAATTAGCAAGATTATAAAAATTGCATCCCCAAGATGTGAGTAAATTGTTCGGCCTGTTCGAAGTGGCACATCAACGATCAAAGTCTGCGCCTCGCCGATGCCGAGTCGATTTGTGATTTTTCCCTCGGGTGTGATTACTGCACTAAAACCTGTAGTTGCCGCTTGAAGTGTCCAGCGACCAGTCTCTCGAGCGCGCATGGAGTTAGTCGCTAGTTGCTGCGTTTGTAGAACTGAACCTGTGTAACTTGAGCCGTTGGTTGGGTTGAGTAGAACCGAACCACCAGCCTCGACGCCACTATTGGCGCGACCCGAAAAAAATGCTTCCCACGAAATGACAACAGCAAAATCGCGATCACTAATTTTTAAAACGGCTGGCTCTTGACCCTGCACAGCATCGCTTGGAATGCGGTTCATTGGTGCACCAATTGCGCTCAGAAGACTGCGCAATCCGCGCGGAACATATTCACCAAATGGCACGCGACGAACTTTGTCATAACGAGAAGAAATTTCACCATTTGGTTGAACCACTACTTGGGCATTAGTAAATCTTTTGGGTCCTGCGTCTTCGGTAATGCCAACCACAAACTCGGCGTTAAGTCGTTTTGCTTCGTCCACAATCTCGCTGTATTCACGGCTTTGCTTGAAATCGACTACGTCAATTACATTTTCTGGCCAGAGCACCGCGTCAAGGTTGTCTTGCAGTTGAAGTGTTTGTGTGACCATTAAATGGCGGTCAACGGCGTCACGTGCAGTCGCGTTGATGGCGAGCACTCCCTGTGGGCCACCACCTTGCACAATTGCGATTCGAAGACTTTCGCCAGTGTTTTTTACCGGCGAAACATTTGTGGCGACGAGATGTACGACCAACAAAGCGACTGCAACCTTTAAAACACCCGATCTTGTTTCACGACGACTGAAGTATGCAGTGAATAGCGCTGCGAGTTGCAAAACAAACCAAGTCGTCAAGATGGGTCCGCCGAGAGTCGCTGTATTTGCGAGTCTGGTCGGCGAAATTGCAATCGGCAGAGTCGCCAGTGGGACTCCACCAAACGGCAGTGAAAAACGAATGACCTCGGCAAGACAGTGGGCGATTGGTCGAGAGATCGAAGTCGAACCGATTTTGTTTGCGACTATTGCCGCCGAGCCGTGCAAAGTTGAAAACAAAAGCACGACGATGATGTATCCAGGAGCAGTGAGCCACCACATCCACATCATTCCGAGACTCAGCCAAGTAATCGCAAACAAAGCGCCAAGAGCAAATTGTTCGCGATTTTTTTCTGTCAAGTTGCAAAGTGCGAAAAATATTGCAACACCGATTATTGCTAGCGGCCACCATCCCCATGGCGGCAAACTAAAACCGACAAGTGCACCTGACAAAACAGCGGTCAGAAGTCGAGCACGCGCCGAACGCTTGAAGTAGTCGCGACTCAGTTTCATCGAAATGGATCTTCGGTACGGAGTAAAACTTGGAGTTGAAGGATTCTCTCTTTTGCAGGTGGATGCGACAAAACACTCAAACTGTCGCCTTGGCTGCTGTTTTGCTGTGAGGCGTGTCGGCGTGAGTCATCTTCAACATGTTGCAACGCCTTGAGCAATTCGCTTCCAAAACCCATATGCACTGCCCGGCGATCAGCCTGAAACTCTGACGCATGACCAACTGCGCTGCTCAGAGTCTGAGCTACAACTAGCGCTGCGACAAAGAGTGACGAGACGACTGTGAGTGCTGCTGAGATTAAAAGCCCAAAGAATTTGAGCGCAGCAAAGCGTGACGAGAACGTGTTTGAAATTGCTTCGGCCAGCCGTTGCAAAATGAAACCAACTCGAGCGAGAAGCAAAATCGGCATGCTCAACCACTGAGCAATCGTGAGGGCGACAGTGTGCGAGCCCAAGTGGTGGCTTAACTCGTGAGCTAGAACTCCTGCCAATTCATCTTCGTTGAGTTCGTTGATTGCATACGACGAAACAACAACCAGGTGTCCGCCTGATGCGAAAGCATTGATGTCTTGTGTATCCACAACAGCAAGTACAAAGCTTTGAGCGCTCGCATGATTTGCTTGGGCTACACGTCGCCAAGATTTTTGAAGAGTTGCCGTCTCTTTAGTAGTTGGTTTGCGGGCACTTAGTAGCCGTGCAAGAAAAATTCGTTGGATTGATTTTGAAAACAGAATTATTCCGAGTGCAAGTGCAGCGAATGCAAAAAGTGGGTACGAAACATCGGTTAGACGCCAAAAAGGTAACCACAGAATTGCAATTGCAATTAGCCAAATAGGTAGGAGCGCAGCAACTGGGGCGAGAGCGCTTATCGCTGCCGAATCAACTTGGCGCCGAGCAGTAGTCACACGTCAAGTAGACCAGCAAAAAGAGTTGATAGACAACTATCACCTGGTTTAGCGATAACAACTAACCTGAAAGTGATGTTCGCAAGCTTGCCGAGTCCGTCAGCTAGTTCGCTTCAATTCGGACCCCTGAAATTTAATGCCTACGGATTGATGATCGCCCTAGGCGTGATCGCCGCGGTTTGGTTGTTCAAAAAACGTTTGGGTCAACGACAAATTGGCAAACCTGAAGATGCTGGTTCGATCGCGATGATTGCCGTACCGATTGGTGTGATCGGTGGTCGCGCGTATCACGTTTTGACTGATTGGGAAAGGTTCGCCGACAGGCCTTTTGACGCGGTGAAGATTTGGCAAGGTGGGCTCGGCATCTGGGGAGGAATATTTCTAGGTGTTGTTTCTGGAGTGATTGTCGCGCGGGGTAAAAATATTCCGATTGCTGCCGGACTGTCTTGTGTCGCGCCGGCTTTAGCTCTGGCCCAGTCGATCGGACGATGGGGCAATTGGTTTAATCAAGAACTCTTTGGAAAGCCGACATCGTTGCCGTGGGCGCTGCAGATTTCGGCGGCAAAAGCCGAGTCGGCAGGGTTCGTAGCCGGCACAACTTTTCATCCGACCTTTTTATACGAATCGCTTGGCTGTCTATTTATATGTGTTGCCTTGATCAAAGCTGAGAAACGTTGGCGCTTTCAAGACGGACAAATTTTTGCTCTTTATGTCGCGACTTACACGTTTCTGCGGTTCTTTGTCGAGGGCTTGCGAATCGACACAGCAAAAAATATTTCAGGCCTGAGACTCAATCAATGGACTTCAATAATTGTTTTTGCTGTTGCAGTTATTTACTTGACCAAGACTCGTCTGCAAACTAAGAATTCAAAGACCGCAGAGTCTTCGCCAGATCTTCTGGATTCAAAGGATTAAAATATTCGCCAGTTGCAACTTCAGCAGCTGCAATAAACCTAGTGATGTCTTTTTCTCGCCAGGGTGAGATGATTTCGATATTGAACCAACCCGTTGAGTATTTTTTTGGCTGTTGGTTGATCCACATCATGTAAGGAGTCTTGCTCGCGTAAAGGCGATCAAGACGCTGTAGTACATCGCGCAAAATTTCGGCAAAGGCAATTCGGTCAGTTTCACTCATTGTGGTCAGGTCGGCGATTCTTTTGACCGGCGCGATTTCAATCGAGACTGGATAAATCGGTGCATAAGTCACCCAAGCTGCCCACCCATCTTTTTCGATGAAGCGTCGAGTTGAGTCAGAATCTGGTTGCCAAGAGTTATCAATTCGTTTCTTGGTTCTTTCAGGTACGTGATCGAAGGCATAAATTTGCCCGTGTGGATGGTCGATAGTTGCACCAACTTCTCTGCCGCGGTTTTCGAAAATCAAGACATTTTGCACATCACCGCGGCTCATCAATGCGTCGGTGCGGTTGGCCCAAAGATCGACAATTTTTTTAACGTTGCTGGTTGAAAGTTCAGCGAGTGATGAATCGTGGTCGCTCGTATATAAAACGACTTCACAACGGTCATCGGGCATGGCCGGCCATCGGTTGACAAAAGACTTAATTTCGTAGGGTTCTTTCGCCTCGAGCCCGCCAACACAAAAAGGGCATCCATCGCTTGGCAGGTTCGGACGACTTTGTCGTGATTCGACAATGTGCACGGATGTGTTTAGCCATGGATCTTGTCGCACAGATTTTTAAGTGTATCTTTTGGGCTTTGTCAGGCTGAGAAGTTGTTCTTACATTGGCGAGTTTGTGCCTTGCGAATTAGGGTTTGCTATCGCTGTGAATACTCGAGACCAAAAGACTCACTGATGTTGCCGCAGATAGGTGAGATGCGTCCGTGGGCAGACCCGACAATCACGCAGATCAATCGTCTGCCGATGCACACGCCGATAAAGAGAGATAAAAAAATTTCGTTGAACGGCAGTTGGTCGTTTGAGTTGTTTTCTCACCCAGACGATGTTCAAGAATCTGTGTTGACAAATCTGCAAAGCCAGAAGCACGTCGATGTTCCTGGCAACTGGACGATGCAAGACACGGGCGACTTTCCCCACTACACAAATGTGCAGATGCCCTTTGATGGATCGCCTCCAGATTTGCCAAAGAAGATCACAACCGGTGTTTATCGTCGCAAATTTTCTGTTCCTGCAGATTGGCAGACATCACAGACTGTTTTGAATATTGGCGGCGCAGAGAGTGTTCATGCTGTCTATTTGAACGGCAAGTTTGTTGGATATGGAACCGATAGTCGATTGCCCAGCGAATATGACATAAGTAAGTATCTTCTCGAAGGCGAGAACATACTTGCAGTAGTTGTAATTCGATATAGCGCAATGAGTTATATCGAAGATCAAGACCAATGGTGGATGGCTGGTCTACATCGCGATGTCTTTATTGAGTCACGCAAAAGCGTGAATATTTTTGATGTTGTCTGTAAGTCTGACTTTGATTGCAAAACCAAAAAGGGAACAATCGCAGTTACTCCAGAAGTTCAGTTCTTAACAACACCTCAGCCTGGGTATTCATTAAAAATTCAATTGTGCACATCGAGTGGCAAACAAGTCGGCAAAATGCAAACAGTGGCTGTGCCACATGAGTCGGCAAAACCATATTCGTTTGTCGGTCATAAAGCCACAGTCGAATGGACGGTCAATAACTGTTTGGCATGGTCGGCTGAATCGCCAAATTTGTATCAAGTCAAAGTTGAACTGATCGCGCCAGACACAAGTGTCGTGGAATCAACCAATTTAAAAACTGGCTTTCGACGGGTCGAAGTCAAGAACCGACAATTACTCGTGAATGGTCAGCCGATTTGGATTTTCGGCGTGAACCGACACGATCATCATCCTGATAAAGGCAGCACTGTTGATATTGCCGACATTCGGCGCGATCTGACAGTGATGCGAAGCCACAACATCACGGCGATTCGAGGCTCTCACTATCCGAACGACGAAGTTTTTTACGATCTCTGCGATGAACTTGGAATGTACGTCGTAGACGAAGCCAATATCGAAGGCCACGCATTTAATACGAGTATCTGTAACGACTCGAGATACTTGTCGGCGTTTGTTGAGCGGGGCGCGAGAATGGTGCGGCGCGACCGAATTCATCCATCAATAATTTTGTGGAGTTTGGGCAACGAAACGGGATACGGGTCGAATCACGATGCACTCGCGAGTTTCATTCGCAGCACTGACCCAAGTCGACCACTGCATTACGAGGGCGCGATCTTTCACGGCGACGATGGAAAGATTTCAAAGTCGAACTGGGTTGATGGTGGTCTGCGTGCAAGCGACATTGTGTGTCCGATGTATGTGTCGATTGATGCGATTAAAAAATATGGAGAAGATGGTCTTGGTACACGACCTTTAATCATGTGCGAATACAGCCATGCGATGGGCAACTCGAACGGTTCGCTTGCCGATTATTGGCAGGTGATAACAACCACACCCGGATTGCAAGGTGGTTTCATTTGGGAATTCAAAGATCACGGCTTGCGTCAGCAGGTTTCGCCAAACCTAAAGCGCCTTGCGGTGGGCGGAGACTTCGGCGATCAGCCCAACGATCGAAGTTTTGTTGCTGATGGTTTGGTTTCATCAGATTGTGAGCCGCATCCGGCGATGCAAGAAGTTGCTTGGGTTTATCGACCAGTAACAGTTGAAATGAAACGCCATGGCGGCGCAACAAAACTGTTGATTACAAATCGTCAGTCGTTTAATGGGCTTGAAGATTTTGTTGGCACATACGAGTTGTTCGTCAATGGCAAGGTTGTTGACCAAGGAAAGTTGACGAACTTAAAAATAAAACCACGCATGTCAAAAATCATCGCATTGCCGTGCCGATTTAACGCCGCGTCAAGTGATGAAGTGCATTTGAGTATTTTCTGGAAACTGAAAAGAGAAACTTGGTTTGGTGCAAAGTCGCATCTTGTTGCATGGGATCAAATAGAGCTGAAAAAGAAGCCTTCTCGCTCCAAGATAAAAGCTCAGATCAAGGTCGACTCACAGCACACGACATTGCAGAGTTCTACGAAATCAGAGTTTGAAGAACTTTTGGTTGATCCAGTGCAACTTTGCATTTGGCGGGCAGCGGTAGACAACGACGGCTACAAGTTGATGCCTGAACTATTTGAAAAACAGGGAACAGGTGGTCAGGCGCTGAGAAATTGGCAAATAGCGGGCATCGACAAAATCAGCGCTGAAAAACTCGTGAATCACAAGGTGAGCAGAAGTGTTAGCCCAGATGGTCGATCGGTTTTATTCGAACACGAAGTAGTAGTACCAAAATCGTTGGCCGACCTACCGCGAGTCGGAGTTAGTTTTGCTCTGCCTAAAAGTTTTGAGCAGATTAGATGGTTCGGTCGTGGCCCAGGCGAGAACTATCCCGATCGCAAGAGTGCTTCGCTTCTCGGTGTGTGGTCAGGTAGCCCAGATCAATCTCCATATTTGATTCCGCAAGAATTTGGTTTACGTACTGACACCCGTTGGCTTGAGCTGATTTCAACCGAACTTAAAAAGACGATACGTATTGAGGTTATGCAGCCGAATAGTTTGCACTTTTCAGCGACAAACTATTCGGCAAACGACTTGTTTGTTGCCGAGAACGAAGTTGACCTTAAAGCACGCCCCGAATTAGTAGTGCATTTAGATGTTGCCCATCGCGGACTTGGTACCGCAAGTTGTGGACCAGACGTTTTGCCGCAGTATCGACTCAGTGCCGGCAAGTACTCATTCACATACCAAGTCACAGTCAGCTAGTAGTTAGATCTGTCATTTATGTCGCTAAATGTTTCACCGAGTTTTGTTCATTTGCGTCAACCTGGCGTAAGTGTCGTCGTCAACGTCGACAGTGGAGTGCCCGTTATCGAGTATTGGGGCAAAGAACTTGAATCAGTTAGTGACGAAGACTTTTTGGCTCTCGCATCTCGACCGCGGCAACCAGGAGGAGTCGATGTCACTGCACCGATCGCAGTTGTGCCGCAACATTCAGATGGTTGTTTTGCGCGTCCTGGTTTGGCTGGTCATCGACCTGGTGGTCGACACTTTGCACCAAGATTTTTAACAGCTACCACCGAAACCTCAAACAACTTTTTACGCACCACAAGCAATGACCCTGCAGCCGAGTTGATTTTGAGTTGTGAGATCGCTCTCAGAGATTCGGGCGTACTTGCACTAAGAGCAGTCGTGACGAATGTTGGCCAGACGCGATACTTACTTGACACGCTCACGATCACTTTGCCTGTGCCGACGCAGGCGCAAGAGTTGATCACGCTCACGGGAAAGTGGGCCAATGAATTTGAGATGCATCGTCAAGACTTCAATCACGGTGCGTGGACTGCCGAGAATCGCACTGGTCGAACATCGCACGAGCACCCCCCAGTTGTTTGGGCCACACAATCTGGTGCAAGTGAATGGTCTGGTGAGGTTTGGGGTGCGCATCTTGCATGGAGTGGAAACCATGTTTTGTTGGCTGAAGTTCTGACTGACGGCAGAAAATATCTGCAACTTGGTGAACTTCAAATGGCAGGGGAACTTTGTTTAGAACCTCAAGGTTCATATTCGACCCCCGAAGTTGTTGCAACGTATTCGCCAGGTGGCTTGACACCTGCTTCGTGGAACTTGCATCGAAATGTTCGCCAAAATTTGCCGCGGCGCAACGAATCAAGCTCGCGAAAAGTTTTGTTGAACACTTGGGAAGCTGTTTATTTTGAACACAATGAAGACAAGTTAAAAGATCTTGCCAATTTGGCCGCCCAAGTGGGCATCGAGAGATTTGTCTTGGATGACGGTTGGTTCAGTTCACGACGCAGCGATAAGTCAAGCCTCGGGGATTGGTGGGTTTCGCCCGAAATTTATCCGAACGGACTCTCGCCGTTGATAACGCACGTTCGTGCACTCGGAATGGATTTTGGAATCTGGGTTGAACCTGAAATGGTGAATCCAGACAGCGAGTTGTTTCGCATGCATCCAGACTGGGTTCTTGCTTCGCCCGACTATGTGCCGGTCACGGGCCGCAATCAGCTTGTTCTAAATCTGAATCATCAGCCGGCATATCAATTTATTTTTGCGCAACTAGACAAGTTGCTGTCTGAAAACGAAATTTCTTTCATCAAATGGGATATGAATCGTCCACATGTGCAGGCGACTCTGCATAGTGGTGCTGCGGGTACTCACGAGCAGACCTTGGCGGTTTATCGATTGATAGATCAACTTCGGGCGAAGCATCCAAAAGTTGAAATTGAAAGTTGTGCTTCAGGTGGTGGACGAATTGATCATGAAATTTTGCGTCGAACTGATCGTGTTTGGACAAGCGACTGCAATGACGCACTCGATCGTCAACGCATTCAACGCGGTGCTTCAATGTTTATTCCGAACGAAGTGATGGGTGCACATATCGGTTCGAATAAAGCGCACACAACTGGTCGCAGACACTCTTGGCAATTTCGCGGAGCTACAGCATTTTTTGGCAGTCTCGGGGTTGAGCTTGATATCTCGAGGCTTAAAGATTTTGAACGGGCGGCATTAACGAAAATAATTGCGTTGCACAAGCAACATCGACAGTTGTTGCATTCTGGGAACACTGTTCGCTTTGACCGTGCGACAAAGACGCAGATCAGCCATGGTGTCTATGCCTTAGATTTGAGCGAAGCGATTGTTTCTTTTGCGCAACTTCCTAATGACGACTTGACACTCACAGATCTAGAGAGCGAACCGCTGCGAATGCCAGGGTTGCTAGCCGAGAGAAAATATCAAATCAGTGTGATTAATCTCGCAGACAGTGATTCGCAGTCTGTGGGCGACTTAACTTCGGCGAGCACTTTCACAGCAAACGGTAAGCCCCTTGAATACTCAGGGGAGCAACTCGCTAATGAAGGTTTACCAATGCCAGTTTTAATCCCCGAAAGTGCGATCCTTTTGCATCTCAAGTGTGTGTAATCCAGCTCTGCTCGTAGAATTGAGGTCGTGGCTGAGAAAATTTCCAAAGAAACAGTAATTAAAGTTTCGCGACTTGCCAGATTGAGTCTTTCGCCGAGTCAAGCAGAGAAAATGACGTCCCAACTCGCGGGCATGCTTGAGCACTTTCGTGACATTGACGCACTAGACCTTGCGGGTGTTGAGCCGATGACGCAGCCGTATCCACTCAAAAACGTGTTGCGTGAAGATGTTGAAGCCAAGTCGTTAGATCGCGAAGAAGTTTTAGGTCAGGCGCCTGCTGCGGAGAGCGGCCGTTTTCGTGTGCCACCGACAATTGGATTTGACGTTTAAAAGATGCAAAAGATTGTTGACATTGTCGCTGGTGTTACTAGTGGCTCGCTGACTGCGAGTGCAGTAGTTGAAGAACATCTCGCCCGCATCAAAGCGCGCGAAGGCGAGATTCATGCATTTAATTTGGTGACAGCCGATCAGGCTCGTGCAGACGCCGAGAAAATCGACGCCGACATCAAGGCCGGTAAAAAACCTGGCGCACTCGCAGGTGTGCCTATCGCGCTAAAAGACAACATGTGCACGCGCGGTGTTGAAACAACTTGCTCATCAAAAATTTTGCAAGGTTGGAAACCGCCCTATGACGCAACAGTTGTAACTAAGTTGCGTGATGCTGGTGCTGTATTTGTTGGTAAAACAAATCTTGATGAATTTGCGATGGGGTCAAGCACCGAAAATTCGGCGTTTGGACCAACCAAGAATCCGCTCGACACTTCGCGTGTTCCTGGCGGATCAAGTGGCGGAAGCGCAGCGGCTGTCAGCGCAGGTTTCGCAGCTGCGTCACTCGGCAGTGACACTGGTGGAAGTATTCGTCAGCCAGCGGCATTGTGTGGCGTAGTCGGAGTGAAGCCAACATACGGCACAGTTTCGCGTTACGGTCTCGTGGCGTTCGCCAGCAGTCTGGATCAAATCGGACCATTCACGAGCGATGTTCGTGATGCAGCAACATTGCTCGAAGTTATTTCGGGACATGACCCGATGGATTCAACTTCAATTCCACAAGATGCGACCTCGCTCGTTTCGGTTCTTGATCGCGGCGTCGCCGGTATGCGCATTGGCAGAGTTACCGATCTTCCAGAGGGTTGTGAGCCAGACGTTCTTGAACGACTCGAAGCTGCGTTTGATGCACTACGAAAAGCAGGCGCCACAATCGTCGACGTCAAGTTGCCGTCGATTCAATATTGTTTGACTGCTTACTATTTGATTGCGCCTGCAGAAGCCAGCAGCAATCTCGCTCGCTATGACGGCGTGAGATATGGAAATCGAGTTGATGCAGCAGATCTGAATGCAATGTATGCAGCAACTCGCGAAGCCGGATTCGGTGAAGAAGTAAAGCGCCGCATCATGCTTGGCACATATGCATTGTCGGCTGGCTATTACGACGCTTATTACGGCAAAGCACTGAAAGTGCGTCGTTTGATTTCTGACGACTTTGCTCGCGCCTATGAAAAAACCGATGTGATTCTCACGCCGACTTCGCCATCAGTGGCTTTTAAGTTCGGTTCAAAGACCGACAATCCTCTGGCGATGTATTTGTGTGACGTGTTCACGATTCCAACAAACCTTGCAGGGCATCCGGCCATGAGCGTGCCGTTTGGTACTGGGGCAGACAACATGCCGGTCGGTGTGCAAGTTTTGGCGACAACTTTAGGTGAACAAGCGATGTTCAAAGTCGCTGCTGAACTCGAGAGGTCGTTGTGAGCGAAGTTTCAGCACTGCCAAACGGTTGGCAACTCGTGGTTGGGCTTGAAGTTCACGTTGAGTTGGCAACGAAAACAAAAATGTTTAGTGCGAGCGCAAACCGATTTGGTGACGAGCCGAATACAAATATTGATCCTGTGACGTTGGGTTTGCCAGGCGCGTTGCCAGTTTTAAACAAGCATGCGATTGAACTTGCGATGCGCATCGGCTTGGCTTTGAACTGCAAAGTTCAGCCGTGCACTTTTCATCGTAAAAACTATTTTTACCCAGACTTGCCGAAGGCGTATCAAATTACGCAATACGATCACCCGTTAAATATTGACGGCCATTTGATGCTGCCCGGCGACGTTCGAATCGGTATTGAGCGCGCCCATCTTGAAGAAGACACCGGCAAGTCAACTCACTTTGGTGGTACGTCGGGTCGCATTCACGGCAGTGACTATTCGTTGATCGACTTCAATCGTGCCGGCGTGCCGCTTGTCGAAATTGTTTCACGGCCAGACATTCGCACTTCAGAGCAAGCACGTCAATATGTGGCCGAGTTGCGTTCAATTTTGTTGGCTGTTGGTGCGAGCGATGCAAAAATGGAAGAAGGCTCGATGCGCTGTGACGTCAACGTTTCAGTGCATAAGCCAGGCACACCGTTTGGCACGCGTTGCGAGATCAAAAACGTCAACTCGATTCGGTCAGTAGGCCGTGCGATTGACTATGAAGCACGCCGCCAAGTTGATTTGATCGAAGGTGGTGGAACGATTCGTCAAGAAACTCGTCACTGGGATGACGCATCTGGTCGCACCGAAACTTTGCGCACAAAAGAAGATGCCGACGACTACCGATACTTCTTAGAACCAGATCTTGTTCCACTCGTGCCCGATCAATCTTGGATTGACGCCGTGCGATCAGCGTTGCCAAAATTGCCAGCAGCACGACGACAGACATTGGCTGAACTTTGTGGTGTTGACAAAGATGGTGAGTCGGCACTTGTAGTAGTCGAGCGCGGACAAGATGATTATGTTGCAGCTGTCGTTGCCGCTGGTGGCGATCCACGACGTGCAGTTATTTATGTGCAACAAGCATTTGCCGAACAAGGTGCGAATCCAAAAGTGCCAGCAAAAGATTTGGCTGCGTTAACAATTCTTGAACGTGACTCAAAAGTGACTTCGACTCAAGCCAAAACTTTGTTAACTGATTTGATTGAAGCCGGTGGTGGCGACGTTGCGACGATGGCGAGCAAACGTGGTTTTGAAGCACTCGACACGAGTGCAGTTGAGGCAATGGTCGATGCTGCAATAGCTGCCGAACCTGGGGCGTGGCAGAAGTATTGCAATGGTGAAGAAAAAGCTCTTGGGGCTCTAGTCGGGGCGATTATGAAAGCCTCAAAAGGCAAAGCCGATGGCAAGGTAATTACGGCGTTGTTGCAGGCCAAAGCCAAATGTTAGGCTTGCCTAACAAAATGATTTGAAAGAGAGTTAAAACATGGGTTCAAGTTTTTTAATCACTTTGCGCGAGGGCCTAGAGGCATCTTTGGTGATTTCGATTTTGTTGACGTATCTCGTCAAAACAAATCGGCAAGATGAAAAGCGTTCAGTCTGGCTCGGCACGATTTCTGCAGTTGTTGTCTGTTTAGTTGTTGGTGTTCTCTTCTTTGTTCTTGTTGATGGGCTCAATGGCAAAGTAGAAAAGGGCGTCGAAGGCTTCTTGGCCCTTGCAGCAATGCTCGTTCTCACTCAGATGATTTTTTGGATGAGAGCAAATGCGCGCAACATGACTTCAGACTTGCGTAAAAAAGTTGAGACATCTTCACGAACAACTTTGATTGTTATTGCATTCGTCGCAGTCGCTCGCGAAGGTTTAGAGACTGCGCTGTTTTTGCTCAGCGCAAAAACTGAAACTGCATCAGGTTCAGCAGTTGTCATTGGTGGATTGATTGGACTGGTCGTGTCAATTGCGATCGGAATTGCAATTTACCGCGCAGGCAGTCGAGTGAATTTGAAAACATTCTTTAATGTCACCGCAGTTCTGTTGCTCTTGTTTGCTGCTGGTCTGGCTGGCAAAGCAGTGCATGAGCTTCGCGAGTTAATTGGTTGGGAGACTGGTTACTTGGTTTCGTCGGCATGGACCGTTGACGCAGGTATTTGGTCAGCTGGCGGAACGTTCTACGATTTCATGAAAGGCTTGTTCGGCTGGCACGCAAATCCAGAGAGAATTCGTGTTATTGCCTACTTTGTTTATCTGATTCCAGTGCTTGCGCTTTATCTAAGAGGCCCGAAAGCAGAGAAGCAACTAGCCTCTTAATTTATGACGATTCGCGATCCTGGTACGCCGGTGAATGTCAAGCCGCGTAGTCGCGATGTAACAGACGGAATTCAAAAAGCCGCATCACGCGCGATGTTGCGCGCAGTAGGTCTCGGCGATGACGACTGGGTTAAGCCACAAATCGCCATTGCAAATTCATGGAATGAAGTGACGCCATGCAATGTTTCGCTGAAGCGACTGGCTGCCCGAGCCAAAATTGGTGTTCGTGATGCCGGTGGTGTCGCCCTTGAGTTCGGCACGATCACAGTTAGTGATGGCATCAGCATGGGTCACGAAGGTATGCGCGCATCGCTTGTGAGCCGCGAAGTAATTTGCGACAGCGTCGAAACTGTGATGCATGCCGAACGGTTTGATGGTTTTGTCGGTTTAGCCGGTTGCGACAAGAGCATTCCGGCGATGTTGATGGCGGCGGCTCGACTCAACTTGCCGAGTGTTTTTGTTTACAACGGCTCAACATTGCCAGGTGTTCATAACGGCAAAAACATCGACATCACGACGGTGTTTGAAGCAATCGGTGCGTGTGCGGCGGGCAAGATGAGCGAAGACGAACTCGGCGAAATTGAACGTGAAGCTTGTCCAGGCGAAGGTGCGTGTGGCGGTATGTTCACGGCCAACACAATGTCGAGCATCGCCGAGGCACTGGGCATGAGTTTGCCCGGCAGTGCGTCGCCGCCAGCGATCGATTCGCGACGCGATGATGACGCACAACGCGCCGGAGCTGCAGTTGTAAATCTCTTGCGTCTTGGCATCTACCCGCGTGACATCATGACCAAAAAAGCTTTTGAAAATGCAATTGCAATCGTCAACGCACTGGGTGGCAGCACGAACGCCGTGTTGCACTTGTTGGCGATCGCAAACGAAGCTGGTGTTGCATTGTCTCTTGATGATTTCAATCGAATCGCCGCAAAAGTGCCACACATTGCCGACACAAAACCCGGCGGTAAATACCACATGACTGATATTGATCGCGTTGGTGGCGTGCCAGTTGTGATGAAGCACTTGCTTGATGCTGGTTTATTGCACGGCGATGTTTTGACAGTTACGGGTAAGACCATGGCCGAGAATTTGGCAGAGTTGAATCCGCCTGCTCCTGATGGCGAAGTGATTCATCCGTTGTCGAATGCGATTCACGCTGAAGGCGGAATAAATATTTTGCGCGGCTCGCTTGCGCCGAACGGTGCAGTTGTCAAAGTTGCGGGCTTGTCGGCCGATCAGATGCATTTCGAAGGACCTGCCCGAGTTTTTGACGGCGAAGACGGAGCGATGGCTGCAATCATGGCGGGCGACATTAAACCTGGCACGGTGCTCGTGATTCGTTATGAAGGCCCGAAAGGTGGGCCGGGCATGCGCGAAATGTTGGCGATTACTGGCGCGATGAAAGGTGCTGGGCGCGGTGGTGACTGCGCGTTAATCACCGACGGTCGATTTAGCGGTGGCACTTGGGGATTTTGTATCGGCCACGTCGCGCCTGAAGCCACTGATGGCGGGCCGATTGCTTTTATCAATGATGGCGACAAGATTTTGATTGACGTCCCAACATTGAAACTTGATCTTTTGATTTCGCCTGAAGAATTAGCGAAGCGCAAAAAAGGTTGGAAGCCGAATCCGCCGCGTTACACAAGTGGCGTATTAGCCAAGTTTGCAAAACTTGTTCAAGGTGCCGATCGCGGAGCGATCACAAACACTATTGATTAGTGATTTAGTTATCGACTAGCTAGCGACTAGTTAGCGAATCTCGTACGGCTTGCAAGGAATTAGTGCCTGATAGGCAAGTCCCGCCTCGCGGTCGCCGTGGATCTCTTTGTATTTGGGATTTGAAGACATTTCGATGAATACCTCGCGGCTTGGATATTCAACGATTACGGCCATATCCCACTTGTCGGATTCTTCGTCGCCAATTAAAAGTCCGTATGGGCGACCTTGCCAAACAACTTTGCCACCGCGTTCTTGCACCATCTTGACAACATTTGATCCGTACTGGTTGTATGAATCTTGACCGCTACCTACTCCATCTTTTGATTTCTCGTGAAATTTCAACAAGTTGATCATGTGAATTGGGCCAGCAATTGGCATCGCCAAAAATTCTTTGATTTGCTCTTTAGTTGGAAGAATATTTTTCATTAGTCGGCTTTCTCTTTGGTTTTTCTAGTTTAGTTATTTCGTTGATGTTACGAACTTATTGACGACATCAGCAAACTCTTCACCTGCATCTTCTTGCAAGAAGTGCGATGCATTCACAATCGTCGTATGGGCTTGGCCTGCACAGCCTGGGATCTCGCGTTGAAAGTATCTTTCGCCGCCAGCAGTGACGGGGTCGCTGTCGCTGAATGCTGTGAGAAAAGGCTTGTCAAACTTGCGCAGTGACTTCCAAGCTTCAATATTTTCTTGCGCAGATGCATAGTCGGTTGAGATTGGAACAAGCGTCGGAAACACCCGAGCGCCGGCCTTATAAGTATCGTCAGGAAACGGCGCATCGTAAGCTGCTCGAACCTTTTCATCTAGTGGTTTTATTTTGCAACCACCCTGCATAATCGCACTGACGTTAAACACGGGTGTCTCTTGGCTGTATTTGCGCCACGCCATAAAACCCTCGCTAGGGGCGCCTTGGCCAGTATTTAAAAAAGTGTTCGCAGCTACAACTCGTGCGAACCGTTCAGGCATCGCAGCAACAAGTCGCAGACCGATTAGTCCACCCCAGTCTTGACAGACAAGAGTCAGATTTTTTAAATCATTTGACGTCAGCCACTCGGTCATCCAATCAACGTGCCGTTCATACGTGTAGTCAGAAGTTTCAGTTGGTTTGTCGCTACGACCAAAACCGATCAGGTCTGGTGCGACAACTCGGTGACCAGCCTCGACAAACTTCGGGATCATCTTGCGATATAAAAACGACCAACTCGGCTCACCATGCATACACAGAATCGTTTCACCCGATTTGCCAGCGCCGGTATCAATGTGGTGGATTCGTAAGTTGATTGCGTCTGCAGATTGTGACGACTTCAAAATCGTATATTTGGGTTCGTAAGGCCAGTCTGGCAAACCCAAAAAGCGCTCATCGGGAGTCTGGAGAATTTTCATTAAGCACCTTTGTATTGCGGGTAGTGGCAGAGTATCGGCTGGCTAATGTCGACGCCAAGTTAGAGAAACTGGTCAAGTTACACCACTGCAATATTTAGATTTGATGACAAATCGCGCAAAGTTTCACTTCAATTTGTTCGAGATTTCTAATCTCGCATCATGTTGCGGCGTAACTCGGTCATTGTGCTCACATTCGTGCTGCTTGCGAGTTCGTTGGTCAGCCATCGTGTGCGAGCAGAGATGTCTGGTGGCAGTGTGAGCGGCGAATCTGGTTCAGCGACGCAAACTCAGGCAGTATTGCGCTATTTAGATATCGGCACAGCGCACAGTTGCGGGTTGCTCGATAACAACACGATTAAGTGTTGGGGGCTCGGTAGTTCGGGACAACTTGGTTACGGGGCGACTTCAACTTTGGGTGATGGCGCAGGCGAGATGGGTGATGCGCTAGCAACTATTGATCTCGGTACGGGTCGCACTGCAAAACAAATTGCAACTGGCTCTTCACATTCGTGCGCAGTGCTCGATAACAACACAGTTAAGTGTTGGGGGCTCGGCACAAATGGTCGACTTGGTTATGGAACGACAACATCGCTTGGTCGCTCGAGTGGTCAAATGGGTGATGCGCTCGCAACTATTGATCTGGGTACGGGTCGCACTGCTGTGGCGATCAGCGCGGGCTCGGCACATACGTGCGCAGTTTTAGATAACGCAACTGTGAAGTGTTGGGGGCTAAACACCGACGGCCAACTTGGGCTTGGTGACACAGACGATCGCGGTGATGATGCAGGCGAGATGGGCGACGCGCTCGCAACTATTGATCTCGGTACGGGTCGCACTGCTGTGGCGATCAGCGCGGGCTCGACGCACACGTGCGCAATTTTAGATAACGCGACTGCGAAGTGTTGGGGTGGCGGCGCGTTTGGTCAACTTGGTGTGGGATCAGTTGATTCAATTGGCGACGGCTCGGGCGAGATGGGCAATGCACTTGCCGCAGTTTCGCTTGGCACTGGTCGCACAGTTAAAGCATTGAGCAGTGGCGATGCTCACACTTGCGCAATTCTCGACAACAACTCTGTGAAGTGTTGGGGCAATGGTGCTGACGGCCGGCTTGGCAACGGGACTACATCAGACATTGGAGATTCGAGTGGTGAAATGGGCAACGCACTTAACGCAATTTCGTTGGGCACTGGTCGAACAGCAAATTCGATTTCGTTAGGCACGGCCCACACGTGCGTGATTCTTGATAACAGTGAAGTGAAGTGCTGGGGTTATGGAACCAGTGGTCGACTTGGTTCAGGCAATATTTTGAGTTTGGGTGATGCGGGCGGAGAGATGGGCGACGCACTTGCAGTTGTAGATCTCGGCACTTCACGCACGGCCAAAGCAATAAATGCTGGTGACGCACACACCTGTGCGGTTCTCGACAATTTCACAGTTAAGTGTTGGGGCAGCGGTTCGAATGGTCGACTTGGCACTGGTGCAACTTTGAGTTTGGGTGACGAAGCAAATGAGATGGGCAATGCGCTCAATGCAATAAGTCTGGGAACTAGTCGAACAATCAATGCAATTACTGAACCATCACGAGTTGGGTCGCTGAGCACAACTTCTGGTGACGGTCAAGTTGCTCTCGCTTGGAGTGCACCCGCGACTGGTGGCGCATCAATCAGCGACTATCTGATTGAGTATTCGGCAAATAGTGGCACGACATGGACAACATTTGTTGACGCGGTCACCAGTGCGCTGAGTGCAACTGTCACAAGTTTGACAAACGGCACGGCTTATCAGTTTCGCGTCACAGCGAAAAACACGATCGGGTCTGGTGCTGTGTCGGCAAACTCGTCTGCGGTGACGCCGACAACGAGCACGACTACTAGTACATCGACTAGCTCGTCAACTAGTACAACTTCAACAACTGTTGCACCGAGCACGAGTACAACAACAAGTACAACAACAAGCTCGTCCAGCCAACCTCAAACAACGACTGCAACAACTTCAACGACTGTTGCATCGAGCACGAGCACGAGCACAACTAGTTCAACGAGTACAACTGTGCCGATTGCAAGTGAACCGCAAGCAGCAGTTCAACAACCAGTTGTTGAAGTTACAAAACAATTAGTTGTGCAACCGTTTGCGCCATTGAGTGCGCGACTTTCACCTGAACAAGTTCGCAAACTGAACCGGTTTGCACAGTCGCTCACAAAAAATGACGAAGTCACCTGTATCGGATATGCGGGAGACGGCCCAGCCCCAGCCATGGCGATGCTTGCTAAACAACGGGCGCAAAATGTTTGTCAATTAATCGCAGCCTTGGTTCGTGGAGTTTCAATCAAGGTCGCCAGCATTTCGATGGGTCGGCTAACGACAAACTCGCTATCTGAGTCAAAAGCTGCCCTTGTGGGCAACGGCAAGGTACGCAAAGTAGTAGTCAAGGTGAAATTGGCTCAAAACTAGCCAAATTGGCTGTAACTAAAAGGTTGTGAACCGCTTCAGTCTGCTGCCACACTGGAAGGGATGTTTTCAACAAAAGGTATCTTTAGCGTTTCTGTCGTCGTTATTCTCTAGGCGCGCGCTCAAAGAGCGTGCGCCGACAACCTCCCGCCAGGGAGGTTTTTTTATTCCCCAAAATTCAATTAAGAAATTAGAAAATTAGCAAGAGGAGACTGAAAATGAAATCAAATCAACAAATCACCGGAGCCCAAGCCCTGATCAAAGGACTCGAGCAAGAAAATGTTGAAGTGATGTTCGGGTTGCCAGGCGGCTGCATTCTGCCTGCGTATGACCCATTGATCAAATCAAGTATTCGCCACATTCTCGTGCGCCATGAACAAGGTGCGGGACACATGGCCGAAGGTTATGCGCACGTAACTGGTCGACCTGGTGTTGCGATGGTAACTAGTGGTCCAGCGGCTACAAACTTGGTAACTCCACTGTGCGATGCATATATGGACTCAATTCCGATGGTTGCTATAACCGGTCAAGTTCCGACAAGCGCAATTGGTACAGACGCGTTTCAAGAGTGCGACACCGTGGGCATCACCCGCAGTATCACCAAACACAACGAACTTGTAATGAGCGCAGATGATTTGCCGCTCGCAATTCGTCAGGCGTTTCACATCGCTACAACTGGTCGACCAGGACCAGTTCTTATCGACGTGCCAAAAGATGTTTTGCAAAACATGATGGATTGGCACTGGCCATCAGACGACGAAGTAATCGACAGTTTGCCTGGCTACAAGCCAACGACAAAGGGTCATCCGCGAATGATCAAAGAAGCGGCGAAGCTAATTCTTGAATCAAAGCAACCAATTCTTTATGTTGGCGGCGGCGTGCTCAAAGCGCGTGCAGCAGAAGCGTTGCGTGAACTTGCAGAGTTGACGAACATTCCGGTTGTTACAACCTTGATGGCTCGTGGCGCATTTCCTGATAATCATCCGTTGTGCTTGGGTATGCCGGGCATGCACGGCACTGCGACTGCAGTGACTGCAATGCAAAAAGCCGATTTGTTGATCGCGCTGGGCTCACGCTTTGACGACCGTGTAACGGGCAAAGTTTCTGCGTTTGCGCCAGATGCGAAAATCATTCACGTCGACATTGACCCTGCTGAACAGGGCAAAGTTCGCAAACCAGACGTGCCAATTGTTGGTGACTGTCGTTTGGTGATCGAAGAAATGATCGTTGCTTTGCGTGATTTGATGTCAGGTGGCATGACACAGGCAGACATCTTGCCTTGGCGTAGTCGCGTAAACGGTTGGAAAGAAAAGTTTCCACTTTCGTACGAGCCAAGCGAGTTGGGTGCCGCATTGAAGCCGCAATACTGCCTTGAAAAACTTCGAGATCTTTCACCACCCGACACGATTCTCGTGTCCGGTGTGGGCCAGCACCAAATGTGGTCGAGTCAGTATTGGCATTTCAACGAGCCATATACATGGGTCAACTCTGGCGGTCTTGGCACGATGGGTTTCTCGGTGCCTGCAGCAGTTGGCGCCAAAGTTGGTCGTCCAGACAAAACAGTTTGGGCAATTGATGGCGACGGTTGTTTCCAAATGACTGCACAAGAGTTGATCACCGCATCAGTTGAGCAGATTCCAATCAAGGTTGGCATTTTGAACAACTCAAACTTGGGCATGGTTCGTCAATGGCAAGAAATGTTCTACGACAATCGTTACAGCCAAGTGCACTTCTCAGAGTCGGTTCCTGATTACGTGAAGATGGCAGAGTCAATGGGTTGTGTCGGCATTCGTGTTGAAGCACCAGAAGAAGTTGAATCGGCAATTGACAAAGCAAACAGCATCAATGACCGACCTGTTGTTGTCGAGTTTCGTGTTGCGCCGACAGAGCAAGTTTTTCCGATGGTGGCAGCGGGTCGAAGCAACGACGAAATCATGTTGCAACCATCTCAAGAAATTCGAAGGGACTTACTGCGATGACATCTACAAATCCTTACGGTGCAGAAGCTAATCATCATGTGCTCTCGGTTTTGGTGCAGAACCGACCGGGTGTTCTGGCGCGCGTAGCGTCACTATTCGCTCGTCGTGGGTACAACATCTTTTCGCTTGCTGTCGCCCCGACAGAGCAAGAAGATTACAGCCGCATCACAATTGTTGTAGATCTTGAGAGCGCAACACTTGAACAGATGGTCAAGCAGTTGTTCAAACTCGTAGATGTCGTTCGAATTTCTGAACTCGACCCAAGAAACTCGGTTGAGCGCGAGCTGATGGTCGCCACAATTCGAGCAACGCCAGAGCAACGTGGTCAAGTTGTTGAGTTGACGAATATCTTCGAAGGCAAGATTCTCGGCGTTGGACCAGAGGCATTGAGCGTGAGTTTGGATGGAAGTCCAGAAAAATTGAACGATTTCTCCGAATTGCTGCGACAATATGGAATCATCGAATCACAGCGCACGGGTCGCGTCGCGCTGCCAAAACTAGATCGCACTGCACGGGTTCGTGCAGTGAAAGAACCAAAAGGAAAGGCAATCTAATGGCTGCAAATATTTACTACGAAAAAGATGCTGACCCATCAATTATTCGCGCAAAGAAAGTTGCGATTGTGGGTTACGGTTCTCAAGGTCACGCTCATGCGTTGAACCTTAAAGAGTCTGGTGTTGATGTTGTTGTTGGTTTGCGCGATGGTTCGTCATCAAAAGCCAAAGCCGAAAGTGCTGGCTTGCGCGTGATGTCGATTGCCGACGCTACAAAGTACGCCGACGTGATCATGATTCTTGCTCCAGACACCGAGCAAAAAAAGATTTACGAAGAGAGCATTGCGCCACACCTGGCAGAGGGCAAGGCAATTGCATTCGCCCATGGTTTCAACATTCGTTTCAATCGCATCCAAGCACCTAAGGGTGTCGACGTGATCATGATTGCTCCAAAGGGTCCAGGCCACTTGGTGCGTCGCACATACACCGAAGGTGGTGGCGTTCCAGCACTGATCGCTGTTGAGCAAGATGCTTC
>ENA-ORFA01000070-ORFA01000070.1-marine-metagenome-genome-assembly--contig:-NODE-70-length-46706-cov-10.707392_pt1 | contig 46706 bp, 39 predicted proteins | sample MGYA00248621_ERZ508587 | MGnify/ENA primary metagenome ERZ508587 (study PRJEB26250, sample SAMN06266239) | marine metagenome | isolation source: Columbia River Estuary | place: USA:Columbia River Estuary... | reverse complement strand
AGCAGAAGGACAACTAATGGAAGACATCCTTAGAAATATTACAGACGATATCTTTAACCAAATTTTTTCAAACTGGTAAGCATGTTTTCAGCCCTTCATAATAAAATATTAGCTCAATGGACTGGTCATGGTAGTTTAGAATCTATTGAAACCGCTGACTTAGAAAAATGGGTACAAACGCATCCTTATAGTGCCAGCTTACAATATTTATTAGCTAAAAAATATGCACTAGTAGGTTCACCTTTATTTCAAGAACAAGTGCAAAAAACAACTAGCTACTTTCCTACTGCTTTGCATTTGCACCAAGTTTTACAAGAGCAAGAGAAAGATACCGTTGCAGCCCCTTTGGACGATAAAGTAAGCTCCCTTATTTCAGAACAGTTTGCTCAATTTAAAGAACCTATTGAAACCATAGAATTAGCCTATGAGGCAGAAATAGCCATGGCCGCGAAAGCCGACTATTTTGCTGCCCAGGGCATTGAAATCGACCTTTCCAAGGTTCCTCAGGACAAATTCACGCAACAATTAAGGAGTTTTACCGCCTGGTTAAAGGTTTTAAAGCAAAAAGAGGGTATTCCTGTGATGGAAGAAATGGCGGAGGAAAACGAGAAGGAAATAGCCGCAATAGCCGAAAAAGCCAATACCACGGCCGATGTTATCACAGAAGCCATGGCTGAAATATGGGTAAAACAAGGCAATAAGCGCAAAGCCATCGACATCTATTCCAAATTAAGTTTTATTTTTCCTGAAAAATCCGTTTATTTTGCGTCTAGAATAGAACAATTAAAACAAAAGAAATGATTACAATTTATTTAATATTGATTATTGTGGCTTGTTTAGGCCTGGGATTTATGGTCTTAATCCAAAACCCAAAGGGTGGCGGTTTAAATGCGAATGTAGGCGGCCTTAGCAATAATTTCATGGGCGTTAAGCAAACAACAGATGTACTTGAAAAAGGCACTTGGATTTTCGCTGCTGTGATTGCTGTATTGGCCATGACTTCTACCTTATTCTTAAAATCTGGTGGCACGGCTTCTGATAAAGGTTTATTAGACAAAGTAAACACTTCCGTTACGGCGCCTGCAACAGTTCCAGTTCAACAAGCAGCCCCTGCTCCGGCACCTGCCACTGTTCCTGCAGCTACTAAAAAGTAATTCAAGATTAATACATTGAATGCTATTGAACCTAAGTAATAAACTGAGTAATTCAATCTAAATAATCCCCTTCCAAAATATTTAATCCCTCTCGCGCAAACGAGAGGGATTTTTATTGTATTTTGATTCTGTATTAAAAGGATGAAATATCTTTACCCTATGAAAAAATGGATCTTACTCGCTTTATTGGTTTTAGTAGTGTACAGCTCCTATACCCTTTTTATTAAGGTCACTCATTTCACAACAGAGAAAGCAAGCTTTGAATATAATGCTGGAGGGCTAGACGCATTAGCAGATAGCTTAAGTACTAAAAAAATAATTAGAGACAAAACAAGCTTCCTGGTTTTATCTAAATTATTCAATGTAGAAAATAGAATTAAACCAGGTAAATTTTTAATTGATAAAAATACAAGCTTACTGAACTTAATTAGAATACTTAGAAACAACCAACAAGCAAGGGTTAAATTTATTTTAAATAAAGTAAGAACCAAGGGCGACCTCGCTAAATTAATAGCGAATACTTTTTCTATAGATAGTACCCAATGTATGCAGTATTTAAACAGTAACGATTCACTTGCTCCCTATGGTACAGATACGACGCAAGTGCTTAGCCTATTTATTCCCAATACCTATGAATTTTATTGGTCTACGCCAATGCCTAAGATTTTACAAAAAATGAAAACAGAAGAAAGTCTTTTTTGGAGCAAAAATAATAGACTGGCCAAAGCAAATTCTATAGGACTGACCAAAAATGAAGTATACACCTTAGCTTCTATTGTAGAAGAAGAAACCAATTATGATACTGATAAAACAATTATTGCCAGTGTATACCAAAATAGATTAAAGCAAAAAATGCCCCTGCAAGCCTGCCCTACTATTAAATATGCCATGCAGGATTTTACACTTACTCGTATTTATGAAAAGTATTTAACTAATCCTTCTCCTTATAATACGTATATAAAAGCAGGTCTTCCTCCTGGCCCTATTTGTACCCCCGCTCCTAAAACAATAGACTTAGTATTGAATGCGCCTAGCACCAACTATTTTTATTTTGTAGCCAAGGCCGATTTCAGTGGCTACCATCATTTTAGTGCTACTTATGAAGAACATAGTAGATTTGCCAAGGAGTACCAGCTTAAACTAGATGAATACCAAGCTAAAAAAAATAAATAAACATTAGAAAATAAAATTACTAAATACTCAAAAGCGCATATCAACAAATTCATTTGAATCAATTTCTTAACATACTACTTAATACCATCATCAAGCTTTTCAAGCCATTATATTTGTTTTTAAAACAAAAAGCAAAGGCGATATATATTCCGGGCTTTCAGCATGTTAATTTGTATCAGGTTTTAAGTTTTGTGTACAAACAATTAAACACCTTAGGATTATACGACAGGGCCTCTGCTATTTCTTTTAACTTAATCATGGCCCTACCTGCAGGATTTCTATTTTTGTTTTCAATCATTCCTTATTTCCCGAAGGCCTTTAAAATAAAAAAACAAATACTTTCTGTATTTAAAGATATTGCCCCTAATTCAAGCACTTATAAATTCATCATGGAAATCATTAATGATTTATTGAGTCAGCATGTGGGTATTTTCTCCTTTGGATTTTTATTGCTTTTATTTTACGCCTCCAATGCCATGACAGGCATTATTAGAAGTTTTGATAAATCCATTATGCAAAACAAACCTTTTTTCTTACACCAAAGAATGAGGGCTATTCGATTAACCATTATTTTAATACTCTTAGTATTTGCAAGTTTGCTTGTTTTAATAGGTCAAGATCAATTAACCAGACTACTTAGAGAAGTATTTGATATTAAACGTAAAACAATTGTACCGTATTGGAATTCTGTTCGCTGGGCGGTCATTATTCTACTACTATTTTTTGGCAATGCCTTTATATATAAATACGCCCCCCTCATTAAAGAAAGATGGCCACTCAATTCTCCTGGCGCCTTACTCTCTACCTTATTAATGTTAATTACGACCCTGGGTTTCTCCTATTGGGTTAATAATTTTAGTAGTTACAGTAAAATTTATGGTTCCATTGGAACGGTACTAGTGGTAATGACTTTAATATACTTAAACTCCTTAATCTTACTCATAGGATTTGAACTCAATGTAAGTATTGAGGTATTAAAAAAAGAGCAAAATCAATTAGACTTACTCTAACCAATCTTGCTCTTTACTATTTTGAAAAGTACTTGTCGCTTAATAACAAACTACTTTTATACTTACTCTACTTTAGTATTTACTTATTCGCCATATCTGGAATTTCTTCCGCCTTATAAGCACCTGCATCTAGTTTAGCCTTAGTTTCACTAAAGGCTTGTAAGGTTAAATCAATTTCTTCCTGTGTATGTTCTGCTGTTGGAATTAACCTGTAAATGATATGCCCTTTAGGAATTACAGGATACACTACTATCGAACAAAATATTTTATAATTTTCTCTTAAGTCCATTACCATTAAAGTAGCTTCCTCTACGCCACCTTTCATATACACGGGCGTCACTACTGAATCGGTTTTTCCAATATCAAAGCCTCTTTCTTTTAACCCGTTTTGTAAGGCCAAGGCATTTTTCCACAACTTGTCTTTTAATTCAGTTTGTGTACGCAGTAATTCTAAACGTTTTAAATTACCCACTACAAATGGCATAGGTAAACTTTTCGCAAAAATTTGTGAACGAATATTGTACCTAATATAATCAATGATAGTTTTAGGCCCCGCCATAAACGCACCAATAGAAGCCATACTTTTTGCAAAAGTGGAAAAATATAAATCTATTTCATCTTGACAACCTTGCTCTTCTCCTGCTCCCGCGCCCGTCTTGCCTAAAGTACCAAAACCATGTGCATCATCTACCAATAATCTAAAAGAAAATTTATTTTTCAAAGCCGCTACTTCTTTTAACTTTCCTTGGTCTCCCGCCATTCCAAATACACCTTCTGTAATCACCAATATTCCTCCAGTTTCTTGTTTGTCAATTAATGCTTGCGCTCTCAATAATTGCTTTTCGCAGTCTTCTATATCGTTATGCTTATATACAAAACGGTGTCCAGCTAACATTCTTAATCCATCAATAATACAAGCATGACACTCGGCATCATAGACCACCACATCATGTCTTCCACAAATAGCATCAATGGCACTCATGATACCTTGATAGCCATAGTTCATTAAAATAGCATCTTCTTTATGTTCAAAACTGGCTAATTCAGCTTCTAATTGCTCGTGTAAATCACTGTTTCCACTCATCATTCTTGCACCCATTGGAAGGGCCAAGCCATACTTCGTAGTTGCATCGGCATCGGCCTTACGCACAGCTGGGTGGTTGGCTAAGCCTAGATAGTTATTTAAACTCCATACAATCATTTCTTGACCTCTAAACTTCATTTTAGAGCCAATCTCACCTTCTAACTTCGGAAAAGCAAAGTAGCCATGGGCTCTTTCACGGTGTTGACCAATAGGTCCATAATTCTTAATCAGTCTTTCAAATATATCCGCCATATTATCTTTTTTTATATAAGCAAATTTAATAAATTTTTACCTTTTATCCTCTAATAAATAGCTGTAAATTGCAGTCTACTATTTGTTAGTGTTAACAAGTATATTTTATAAAAGAAAAATATTTGAAATGAGATACATTTTATTCATTTGCTTAGGACTATTTTCATTGACGAGCAATGCACAAACCCCAAAATCAAACCAAACAAGTACTTCAAACAAACCAAAATTGGTTGTGGGGATAATGGTAGATCAAATGCGTTGGGATTATATCAATCAATTTAAGCCCTATTTCACCTCCCAACAAGGCTTTTTACGCTTTGTAAATGAGGGTGCCAGTTGTAATAATAACTTAATTCCCTATATACCAAGCGTAACAGCACCTGGACATGCTTCGGTTTACACTGGTTCCACCCCTGCAATTCATGGTATTACAGGAAACCAATGGTTTGATAATATCCTACAAAAAACTGTCTACTGTGTAGAAGACCCTACCGTTATATCTGTGGGAATAGAAGGCAGTGCTGCTGGTAAAATGAGCCCAAAAAACTTGTGGACAAGTACCATCGGAGATGAAATGAAATTAGCAAGCAACTTTAAAAGTAAGGTGTATGGTATCTCTATCAAGGACAGAGGTGCTATCCTTCCAGCAGGACATAGTGCCAATGGGGCTTTTTGGTATGATAGTAAAACTGGGAAATTTATTAGTTCTACCTATTATGGTAAAAACTTGCCAACATGGGTGACTGAATACAATGGTCAACATAGAGTAGACAGTTTGTATACAAAAGGATGGAACTTGAGTTTGGCCAAATCTGTTTATGAGGCTAATTGTGATGAAGATATAAATGCCTATGAGTCTACCCCTTTAGGTGCTGAACAAAAAGGGTTTCCTTACAGCTTATCTCAATTCATTGGCAAGGATTATGGCAAAATTGCTAGTACGCCTTATGGCAATAACTTAGTCTTAGAAATGGCAGAAATGGCTTTGGTAAATGAGCAATTAGGCAAGGATGATATTACTGATTTATTGGCTATCAGCTTTTCGTCGCCTGATTATATTGGTCACTCTTTCGGCCCTAATTCATGGGAAACTATGGATGGTTATATCAAATTAGATATTCAATTAGCACAGCTTTTTGCGAGTTTAGATAAGCAAGTTGGAAAAAATAATTATACTGTTTTTTTGACAGCGGATCATGCGGTGCAACATATACCAGCATTTGCTAAAAAACACCATTTACCTGGTGGATTAATTAGTGAACCAGCTATTAAAAAAGAGCTGAATGAGCTGTTGGTTAAAAATAGTTTAGACCCAAAAATGATTTCAGATATAGGTGAATACTATATTCACTTTAACCATGATCTAATGGATAGCCTTCATGTAAGTCAAGATAAATTGGTGCAATTAGTATCCAATAGCTTGGAAAAAAATCCAGGTATTCTACAAGTGGTGGAAACAAGAAAAGCTGCTACAGCATCACTACCTCAATCATTAAGAGAGCGCATTGTAAATGGTTATTCATCTCAAAGAAGTGGGGATTTATTTATAGTAACAAAACCAGGTTATATGGATGGCTACGCGACAGGAACAACCCATGGCACTTTATACAATAATGATGCACATATTCCTTTGTTATGGTACGGCAATGGCATCAAAAAAGGCCAGATCAATTCAGTCAATTATATGACTGATATTGCTCCTACTATATCTACACTCCTTGGTATTCAAATGCCAAGTGGTTCTATTGGAAACCCAATATTAGAAGTGCTGCATTAATTAAGAAGTCATTAAAAATATATTTAGAAATAATAAAAAGCCCGATAGCTAATAACTACCGGGCTTTTTGTTGAATATAATAATTTAGATAATAATACTAATGCTAGACGAGCTTTCGAGCACTGCGCAGAGCGAGGAAAGAATTTGTATTATTTCTAAATTTATTTCTTAATTATTTAGCCAATTTCTTTTGCAAATTAGAGTCAAGTGCATCTAAGAATTCTTCTGTGTATACATAGTGGTCGCCATGTTTTACTTTATTACCATGCACACAAACGGCTAAATCCTTGGTCATAATACCAGACTCCACTGTTTCCACACAAACTTCTTCTAAAGCTTTAGAGAAACGAATCAACTCTTGGTTATTATCCAATTGACCACGGAATTCTAATCCTCTTGTCCATGCAAAAATAGATGCAATAGGATTGGTAGAAGTTCTATTTCCTTTTTGGTGCTCACGGAAATGGCGTGTTACCGTACCGTGTGCTGCTTCTGCTTCCATCACTTTACCATCGGGTGTAATTAAAGTAGAAGTCATTAAACCTAAAGAACCAAAACCTTGTGCCACTGTATCTGATTGAACATCTCCATCGTAATTCTTACAAGCCCAAACAAAATTACCATTCCACTTTAAAGCAGAAGCCACCATATCATCAATTAAACGGTGCTCATACGTAATCCCCGCATCGGCATATTTTGCTTTAAATTCATTTTGATATACCTCTTCAAAAATATCTTTGAAACGGCCATCATATTTTTTCAAGATGGTATTCTTAGTAGATAAATACAAAGGCCATTTTTTTGCTAAGGCTTGGTTAAAACAAGCACGGGCAAAACCATAAATACTTTCATCGGTATTGTACATAGCCAATGCAACGCCATCACCTTTGAAATTAAATACTTCAAATTCTTGCTTGGTACCATCTTCTCCTTCAAACTTAATAGTTAATTTTCCTTTTCCTTTGGTTACAAAATCGGTGGCACGGTATTGATCTCCAAAAGCATGACGACCAATACAAATGGGCGCCGTCCAATTTGGCACTAAACGAGGTACATTATTACAAACAATGGGTTCTCTAAAAACAGTACCATCTAATATATTACGAATAGTCCCATTGGGGCTCTTCCACATTTGTTTTAATTTAAACTCTTCTACTCTTTGCTCATCAGGTGTAATAGTTGCGCATTTAATACCTACTCCATATTGCTTAATGGCATTGGCTGCATCCACTGTTACTTGATCGTTGGTTTCGTCGCGGTATTCCATACCTAAATCATAATACTTAATATCAATCTCTAAATAAGGAAGTATTAATTTGTCTTTAATAAATTTCCAAATAATTCTGGTCATTTCATCACCATCCAATTCTACTACCGGATTGGCTACTTTAATTTTCTGTCCCATAGTGTATAAATTTTGTCTGTAAATGTACAAAAACTAGCTTTAAAAAAAGCCTATTATATATTAACAATAAGTACTGGAATCTTCACTTTATGCCTTACGGATTCAATGGTTTCTCCAAAGATATAGTCCTTCCAACCTTGATGGCGATGCCCTCCCATTACCAGTAACTTAGCCTCATAGCTATTTACAATATTCACAATTTCTTTCACTCTATTTTCATATCCTAAATAAGTAGTGACTTTATAGCCCTTCAATGCTAATGCATTGGCATAGGTATCAAGCCTTGCTTGGTCTTTTCTGGTTTCAATATCATCACTTGATTCTTGTAAATATTTAGCCGTCGCACTTTCCACCACATGAATAAAAATAAATTCAGTGGCCTCATGCGCATGTTGAATAGCGGTTTTAATAAGCTTTGCATCGGCTACAGAAAAATCTACTGCAATGGCAATTTTATTCACTGGTGCCTCCTGTGACCAATCTAATTCAATCATCTCACCATGAAAACCCTCTTCCACCTTCGCGTGATGTCTTTTAAGAAAAATAGGAAATACAACAATATAAATAAGTAGGGCTAAAAATAAAAGCACCAACACTATTAGTAATAATTTCACAAAGCCATTTCCAGCACCTTCAAAATAACTTATTACAAAACCTAACACTAAATTACCATTCAAAAACACCAATATACTGGCCACCACCCAAGCCATGGCTTTTACTTTCCAATTTATCACAAATTCACCCATCATAGTTTTATCACTTACAAAATGTATCAGTGGAATAACGGCAAAACCTAATTGTAAACTTAATATTACTTGACTAAATATTAAAAGCTCATCAACATGTTCTTCTCCCATAATACCTATCACTAAAACGGCAGGCACAATGGCAATAAGTCTGGTTAATAATCTTCTTATCCAAGGGTTCAATCTTAATTTCAAATAGCCTTCCATTACAATTTGACCCGCCAAAGTGCCCGTCACTGTTGAGCTCTGGCCGGCAGCAATTAAAGCAATGGCAAATAAAATGGGCGCTAATTCAGAACCCAATAAAGGGGCTAACATAGAATGCGCTTCTTCAATTCTAGCTACCTGTGTATTACCTGTAGAAAAAAAGGCGGTGGCCGCTAAAATTAAAATGGATGCATTTACAAAAAAAGCAGCATTTAAGGCAATTGCACTGTCAATAAAATTATATAAGATAGACTTTCGAATACCCTTACTAGTTCGATCAATTTTTCTAGTTTGTACTAAGGCCGAATGCAAATATAAATTATGAGGCATGACCGTAGCCCCAATAATACCTACTGCTATATACAAAGCTTCTGGTGATAGTTCTGATGGAATAAACCCCTTGATTGCATAGGATAAATCGGGTTTGGCTATAAACATTTGTATTAGAAAGCTAAATCCAATGGTGGCTACTAGAACTAATATAAAGGCCTCCATTTTACGAATGCCAAAGCGTTGTAAAAATAAAAATAGAAAAGTGTCAAAAACAGTAATCATTGTGCCATACATTAATGGCATACCTGTTAATAATTTAATACCAATAGCCATTCCTAATACTTCTGCTAAATCGGTAGCGGCAATAGCCAATTCTGCTAATATATATAAAATGAAATTTATAAAAGGCGGATAGGTTTCTCTATTAGCTTGTGCTAAATCTAACCTACGCACAATACCTAGTCTTGCACTTAAACTTTGTAATAAAATGGCCATGAGATTACTAAGTAATAATACCCAGATTAATTGGTAGCCAAATTTGGCACCTCCTTGTAAATCGGTGGCCCAATTACCCGGATCCATATAACCCACACTCACCAAATAGGCAGGCCCCACAAAAGCCATAAACTTGCGCCACCCGCCCTTATTTTGGACAGGAACCGATTCGTGCAGGTTATCTAATGACTTTTCTCTCATAATTATTGTATCCTCTATTGGAAAGCTATATCTATTGTACCCTATTTTTAATTTACCCCTTCATGGAGGCTTAAAGACCTATAGCCTTAGTAATGTAAATTTAATGATAAAAGCTTTTGCCTAACTCAGTTTGATAGTCTATTTTAGCAAAAAACTACGAAATGCGTATTGGTTACTATATTTTGCTTTGCTGTTTGATTTTAGCTTGCGCTGAAAAAAAACCAGATTTCACAGGCAATACGCCCTTAACAATAAACGACTTTAATAAAGTATTTAAAGCGGCGAGTTTACCCCTTTCTATTTCCGATTCTAATTTGAAACGATATACCGATACCTTAGTCATTGGCCGAAAGGCATTGGCTCAGTTTGTTCCAGATTCAGTGGTTGAAAATATCATAGCTATAAAAGATAAAAAAGCTTCCCTGCACCCAATTATAAGAATTGAAAAAGAAGAAGAATATTATTTGTTGTTAAATGTAAGCCATCCTAAAAAACAAGAAATAGCCGTTGTGGTTTTTAGTAAGAAAAATGATTTCTTAGATTATAAAGTCATTACAGAATTCAATGAAGGAAATGCCAATTCAAAAATGTATGGCAAGAACTTAAATATTAATAGAGAACCCTCTTTTTTAGTAGAAGAAAATAAATTGGCAGAGGATAATTCCCTTACATACGAAAAGAAAGGATGGGCCTATACCGATAAAAGTTTTAGATTAATTTATTTTGATAGCAATAAAAAGCCAGAAACTAAAAAAGTACTCAACCCACTTGACAGTATGCCCATGAATTATACTTTTAGTGGTGACTATGCTAGAGATGCTAAAAATTTCATTTCCATTAGAGACTACTCTACCCCTGGTAAATATCAATTCTTTTTACATTTTGAAAAGAAAGAGGGTAATTGCGTCGGAGAATTAAAAGGCCTATTAAACTTTACAAAAAATAAAGCCACTTACACAGAAAAAGGCGATCCTTGTATTATACATTTTACCATACAAGGCAATGTCATTAGTATTAAAGAAGACGGCAATTGCGGTAATCATCGCAATATGACCTGCTATTTTAATGATAGCTATGACAAAAAAAGAAAGCCAAAGAAGAAGAAATAATCCACAATCTAGGCCCAGAAAAGTTTCTTATCCACAGTTTAATGTGTAAAAATTACATTTTCTTTAAATACCATTATATTGCAGTCAAATAACCAAACCCGTTTGTATGAGTTTTAGAAATTATCAAGTGCCTTATGCTATCAATGATCAATTCAAGAAAAAGGCAGCTTATTTTTCTATGGAATTTGCCATTCATCAACCCTTAAAAATATATAGTGGTGGCCTAGGTTTTTTAGCAGGCTCCCATTTAAGAAGTGCTTTTGAATTAAACCAAAATTTAATTGGTGTAGGCATATTGTGGAAGTATGGTTATTATGATCAAGCCAGAAATCAAGACCAAACTTTGCAAGTCACTTTTATGGAAAAAATATATTCTTTCCTAGAAGATACAGGCATTAAATATCAGGTGCTTATTCATGACCATCCAGTATGGGTAAAGGCTTTTTATTTAGCCCCAAATACTTTTTGCAGTGCACCCCTATTTTTATTAAGTACCGATTTACCCGAGAACGACTATGTTTCTCAAACCATCACCCACCGTTTATATGATGCCAATGTTGCTACCAAGGTGGCTCAGTTTATTTTATTAGGCGTGGGGGGTGCTAAATTAATTGATGAATTAAATTTTAACCCTGAAGTATATCATTTAAATGAGGCGCATGGTTTTTCTGCAGCCTTTTATTTATTGAATAAATATAAATCGCTAGCTGAAGTTAAAAAACGCTTAGTATTCACCACACATACTCCGGAAGAAGCAGGTAATGAAAAACACGATATTTATTTATGTCTTAAGATGGGTTATTTCTGTGGATTAAGCATGGATGAAGTAAGAAAATTGACAGGTATTGAAGATGACCAGTTCAACCACTCTTTAGCAGCCCTTCGTTTTGCAAGAAAGGCCAATGGGGTTTCTGAATTACATGGACATGTGAGTAGAGAATTATGGAGTAAGTATGATGGCATCTGCCCTATCACACATATTACCAATGCACAAAACTGGCGCTACTGGGCCGATAAACAATTATACCGTTTTGCAGAAAATCAAGATGAAGCAGGATTTGATGATCGTAAAATGTATTTGAAAAAACGTGCTTTTGAAATAGTAGCCGATCAAACAGGAAAACTATTTGACCCCAATGTATTAACCATTGTTTGGGCAAGACGTTTTGCTGGTTACAAAAGAGCCGATTTCATATCATGGGATTTAAATCGTTTTGAAAAACTACTTGCTAATGCAAAATATCCAGTGCAAATAATTTTTGCAGGTAAACCTTATCCAGTGGATCATCCTGCTATTTCTCAATTCAATAATTTAGTACACTTAAGTAAAAACTATAATAATGTAGCCGTATTAATTGGTTATGAATTAGGACTAAGCAAGAGAATGAAACAGGCTTCAGATGTTTGGTTAAATAACCCTCGTGTACCTAGAGAAGCCTCTGGAACAAGTGGAATGACCGCTGCTATGAATGGTGCCATTAATTTCTCTACCGACGATGGATGGATACCAGAATTTATTAATCATGGTAATAATGGGTTTGTGATTCCTAAGGCCGATTATGCCAACATGAGCACTCAACAACAAGACGACTACGATTTAGATGAACTCTATAAAATACTAGAACAACAAATTATTCCTATGTATTATGACAACAAGGATACTTGGCGTCAGATTACACAAAATGGAATGAAGGATGTTCGCTTCCAATTTGATAGTAATAGAATGGCCGAAGAATATTACGAGAAAATGTATAAAGTAGATTAATACTTAAAAATTAATACTTAAATACTTTTCCATTCGCCATTACCTCTTGCGTTTTTTCATCGAAGGTTACTTTCGCTCCTGTATGGCAGGCCGCGTTGGTCATAATAGTGGCAATAGAATGTTCATAGCCAGCTTCCACAGGTGCATTGGGCTGTTTTCTTGATCTTATACATTCCATCCAATTACGCACATGCGCAGAAGTGAGCATATCTCCCCCTGTATTGGCAGAGGCCACTACCTTTGCTGTATTGTCAGATAAATTATACTTCTCTAATAAATTAGATTGCATTTTCATAGCTGATGCTGGTGCAGCTTGTAAACCACCATTAGGAGAAACCATATTGGTTACTAAATTCAACTCTCCTCCATTGGCATAATAAATTTCTGAAGGGTTTTCATCTCCATTATGCATACGCGACATAAACACCACTTGAAAACCTTTTGACATATCATCTAAGGGGCCATAATCAAATACAGCAGTTGTAGTATCCCAATTTTTTCTACCATCTTTCCAAGCATAAATTCCTCCATTAGCCGTTACACTGCGAGGATGTGGTAATTGACTAAACCAATTCACTGTATCAATTTGATGACTCATCCATTGTCCTGGCATACCAGAAGAATAAGGCCAGAACAATCTATACTCTAAATATTTTCTTGGATCAAAATTTTCGTAAGGACGATTTAATAAATAGCGGTTCCAATCTAAATCCTCTTCTTTACATTTAGCCACTAAGTCTGGTCTTCTCCAACGGCCAGGTTGGTTTACATTCCAAGTTAATTCTACCATGGTAATAGGTCCAAACTTTCCTGATTGAATAAAGTCGGCAGCGGCTTTATAATTAGGGCCACTTCTTCTTTGTGAACCAATTTGCACAATACGATCAGAGGCCTTAATAGTTTTTAAAGCCATTCTATTGTCTTCCATCGTTTCTGCAAAAGGTTTTTCACAGTAAACATCCATACCCGCTTTCACTGCTTCTGTAGCATGAATGGCATGTTGAAAATCGGCAGTGCTAATAAATACACCATCCATATCTTTACCTGCATATAATTCTTCATTGTTACGCGCTGCTCTAATGGTATGACCCATTGTTTTTTCTAATAAATTTTTTCCTTCCTCTCTTCTTATTTTCCATATATCTGAAACTGCTACTATATCAAAATTCAATTCTTTAGAATGATTTAAAAAACAAGGTAAATGCGATTGTCTAAACCTATCGGAATAGCCTACCACGCCTAGTCTTACTCTATCATTAGCACCTATTATATTGGCATAGCTTTTCGCTGAAAAACCTAGGGTAGCTGCATAAGTAGCTGCAGTAGCCTTGGCTGTTGTTTTGATAAAATTTCTTCTTGAGTTTTTCATAATTTATAATTCTTTAATTTTTCAAAGTTTATAATTCTTTTATTTTAATACTTCTAAAAGCTACATGGGTACCATGTTCTTGCAATAAGATATGCCCTTTTTCAGCCATTCCAAAATTTGGCCACACTACATACTTACTTTTAGCTACTAATGCATAAAAATATTGGGTACCTCTTTGATATTCTACTACTTTCCAACCATTAATCCAATGTTCAATTTTCCCATCAGGAAAAACAATAACGCGGCCTCTGTTCCAAGCACCTATAGGTAATTTCTCTCTTCTACCAGCACCAATTCTTAAAGCAGGTATCAAGTCATATAAAGAGGCGTTGGTTCTATTGCCAATAGATCCTAGTAAGGCATCGGGATGTTTATCATCATCCAATATTTGATACTCTAAACCAATTGCAGAACCAGTATTATTTTCTTTTTCAGTCACAAAATATTTTACACCACTATTAGCGGTATCAGACATTTGAAATTCAAATTGCAAATCAAAAGCATGAAACTCATCCACAGTAACAATATCACCACCACTAGAAGCTTCCGCTCCATTTGAACCTTTCACATGTAAAACACCTTCTTTAATATACCATACATTCTCAGGAAAATAATTTTTATTGGCCCCTCTCCATCCTTTGGAACTTACCCCATCCCATAAAAGTCGAACACCATTTCTTTTTTCATCTTCTGAAATAGTATTGGGTATTAAATTCACCACAAATAAATTCGAAGGTGCTGTAGGTTTTAAATTGGTAGTTTGAATTTTAATATTTTTCCAACGTACTTCTTGCCCTGCATCTTTTGCATCATTAATTTGATGTACTTGCAAAGAAATAAAACCTTTTAAAGTCATATTATCAATGATATGAGCGCACTCCACACCATTGACCCAGGTTCTTATACTATTACCAATGGCTTCTATTTTATAATGATTCCATGCGTTATTTTTAAAAGCCGTCTTAGCTGCGGTATTGTATTCTAGGGGGTATAACCAGTCTCTTCTAGCTTCATCATATATACCACCACTCCAAGCTCTTGGGGATGGGTCAATTTCCATTTGATAACCATGTACTCTATTAGGTGTATGTTTATCTGTGACAGTACATTTGTCATTGGCATCGTTTAATTCAGATCTAAACTGAATGCCCGAATTCATATGTTCATTTACTTTAAGGTCTAAATCCAAAATAAAATCGCCGTATAATTTTTCGGTCGATAAAAAACTATTGGGCTCCCCTGGCACTGTTCGTCCTACTATTTCCCCATTTTCAACGGTATACTTTGCCTTGCCATTATATTGAATCCACCCAGCAAGATTTTTACCATTGAATAAATCTTCCGAGTTATTTTGCGCAACTAAGCTTTCCATACTTAATATTGTAAAACCTAAAAATAGTAGCAACATTTTTTTCATAATACTTGATTTGCAATGAGTAAAGATATTAAGGTAAGTTAATTAATTTTTCTCTAGGAACCAACCATTTCATAATGCGCCATGCTAATAAATAAGCAATGGCACAAAAAACAAACATATACCCATAAGCAACAGCCATTTCTTCTTGTATAATTTGTTTTTGAATAGCATAGAACACTTGATAATTTTGAAGATTAATATTTTGAATAGATTGAATGGTTTGATCAGATAAATGCGACCATTCTTTTTCTGAAATTCTAAGGGGAATTCCATTGACATCTAATACATTTAATGCATTTGTCTTTTGCAAAAAGTCGGTAAGTCCTTTTTCAGCAGCTAGATTTACCGCTTTTTGAATGCCTTGTACTTTATAGGCATCAAATAACCAACCCCCCATTTTAGAAACCACTACGCCTCCCATACCTCCTGCCATTCCGCCCATCCCAATGACTGTGGCAATGGAACGCTTGGGAAACATATCAGAAACAGTGGTATAAATATTGGCCGACCATGCTTGGTGTGCAGAAGCGCCTATACCAATCAATAAAACTGGAACCCAAAAACTTAAATATCCCAAGGGCTGAACAAATAATACAACTAGTGGTATGAAGGCGATTAATAACATGGCCTTCATTCTACCTTCGTATGGCTTGGCCCCTTTATTAATAAAATAAGTAGGGAACCATCCCCCACCAATACTTCCTATCATGGTTAAACTATATAATACAGACAAAGGCAATATAATTTGAGTGCCCTCCATACTATATTGGTCTTTTAAATAACTAGGCAACCAAAATAAAAAGAACCACCAAACTCCATCCGTTAAAAATTTACCAATCGCAAATGCCCAGGTTTGTTTATATTTTAATAAAGTAAGCCATGTAATTTTATTAGTTTCTATGCCTTTTTCAAAAATGGCTTCCACTTCATGATCACTATTAATAAAGGCTTTTTCTGCTTCACTAAGTCTTGATTGTTTTGCAGGTATCTCATAAAAAATAAACCAAGCAATCAACCATAAAAATCCAATAGCTCCAATAATAATAAAGGCTGCTTCCCATCCCCAATGAAGGGCAATCCAAGGAACAGACAAGGGAGCTAATATGGCACCCACATTGGTTCCTGAATTAAATATACCTGTTGCAAAGGCCCTTTCTTTCTTTGGAAAATATTCAGCAGTAGTTTTTATGGCCGCAGGAAAATTACCCGCCTCACCAAAACCCAGTAATGCCCTTGAGAACATAAAACCTGCAATTGAAACAGGAACGGCTGCAACACCCACCCATCCTAATATGTTTACAATGCTAGTTCCTATAGGAATAGCGAAAGCATGTATGATGGCAGCAAAAGACCAAATAATAATAGCCCAAGCATAGCCCCATTTGGTTCCCAATTTATCTACAATTCTTCCCGCAAATAACATGCTTAGTGCATACACAAATTGAAAAACAGATGCAATATTAGCATAATCGCTATTGCTCCAGTCAAATTGCTTTTCGAGCGTAGGCTTTAATAAACTCAATACCTGCCTATCTAAATAATTGATAGTTGTCGCAAAAAATAAAAGCGCGCAAATAGTCCAACGATATTTCCCAATGACTGCAGCTTTCATAAATAATTAATTTAAACTGGCAATAATAGCCAATGCTTTCGCAGTCTGCGTTTCTATGGCAGCATAATTTTTAGAAGCCAATACTTCCTCACTCATTAATTTACTACCCATGCCTACACCTACCACGCCTGCTTTAAACCAGGCAGTTAAATTTTCTTTACTAGTATCAACTCCTCCCGTAACTAAAAAACTTAGACTAGGAAATAAAGGTTTAATGGCAGTAACAAAACCTGGCCCTAGGACATTGCCTGGAAATAATTTAATTAAATCACAACCCGCTAGTTCCGCTTGATGTATTTCAGTGGAAGTCATACAACCCGGTATCCATAGTTTTTTATGCAAATAAGCTACATCAGCAATGGATTGATCAAAGAATGGACTAATTAAAAAATCGGCCCCTGCTTCTATGAAGGCCTCGGCCTCCTTTTGATGCTGTATAGTACCAATGGCTAATACTAAATCGGGATAATTTGAAGCTCTATGGGCTAATAATAATTTAAAATTCTCCAATGCCTTAGGCCCTCTATTGGTAAATTCAATGCATCTAATGCCTGCTGCATACAACGCTTTGACAATTTCTTTGCATACAGTAATATCATCATGATAAAACAAAGGTAATAATTTTACCTTTTTTACATAAGCTTTCATTTGTTCTTCTGTCATCATAGCATTCTTTTTTTAATTTGTTCTAGGCTTTGTTCGGTAGCATCTCCTAATTCATATAATTTACCTACCGCTGCTGCAGCCGCAAAATTGATAATTTCTTCTGGTCTATGCTGATGTCGTATACCATATATAAGTCCCGCCATAAAGCAATCACCTGTTCCTACTATATTTTTCACTTCATTCATTGTATAAGTTGAAGAAGTATAGAAATTATTTTTATTAAACATGATTCCAAAATAGCTGTCTGTTAATCTAAAAGTATAGGCAATTGTATTTAACAAAGGAAACTGCTCTTTCAATGCCAAGATACTTTTATGGGCCGCTTGCTCTAAATCCGCAGATGAAAACCCTTCACTTGACTTTATAGTTGAATTTATTCCTAACATTTCTTCTACCGCCCAAAGATTACCCATTAAGACTGTACAGTATTTTACCAATCGAGTCATGACCTCAATAGGTGTTTTTCCATATTGCCATAATTTAGCTCTATAGTTTAAGTCCACTGAAATTGGAATACCCAATTCAGTAGCGGCTATTAGTGCTTCTTCACAAACATCGGTTGCATTTTGTGTTAGAGCCGCCGATATGGCAGAAAAATGAAACCAATGCACGTCTTTTAAAACTTCTTTCCAATCAATACTTCCTTTTTGAATGGAGGCAAAGGAAGAATTATCTCTATCATACACTACCCCTGCACTTTTCATATCTAATCCTGTTGCTAAGTAAAAGCAGCCTATACGATGACCAGAAAATTGAATAGCCGATGTATCAATATTTTTTTTAGCTAAATCACTAATAATAGTATCTGTTAAAAAATGTGAAGGCATTGCTGTTCCATATTTTACAGGCATATCCCATTTAGCTAAAGCGCTTGCTACATTTAATTCAGCCCCACCTAAATAAAAAGGCATATTTTGACTTTCTATAAAGTCACTATTCACCGGAGGTGCATAATGCAATAAAATTTCTCCAAAACAAAATACCTTAGCTAAATTCATAAATTAAAATAGGATTTAGCATTATGATAAGCAATATTTTGAAGCATGGCCCCTACCCATTTTTCATCATTGGGTAAAAGCCCCGTCATCATTTCCTTAGCAAACAAATTACAAATCACCCTTCTAAAATATTCATGTCTTGCAAAGGATAATATGCTTCTACTATCGGTAGTCATACCCACGAAAGTAGATATCAGTCCCATATTTGAAATAGCATTGATTTGTTTTTCAATACCCTCTTTCTGATCTAAGAACCACCAAGCTGCACCAAACTGTACTTTGCCACGAATACCACTTTCATTAAAATTACCGCAGAGGGTAGCAAATACTTCGTTATCGGCCGGATTCGAATTATATATAATGGTTTTACATAACTGACCTTTGGTATCTAATGTATTTAAAAAATGAGATAAGGTTTTTGCTTGGGTATAATCGCCAATGGAATCGGCACCCGCATCAAAACCTAATTTCTCTTGTAATCGCGTATTGTTATTTCTAATAGGGCCTAAATGAAATTGTTGCACCCAACCCTTCTTATAATACATTTTAGAAAGAGCCAATAAAACTACGCCTACAAAATTATCAGGCGCCGAGAACTGAACTAGTTTTTTCGATTGAATAAATTGAGTGAACTCCAATTCTAATGACTTCGTTAAAACTAAATTTGAGGGCATTTGTGCTAAACCATGGTCGGCAATGCGGCAGCCATGTTCATGAAAATAATTTACTCTTTGCTCTAAGGCGTTCAATAAATCGGCGATGGTTTTTATTTTACAATTGGCTGCCTTTTCTAATTGCTGCAGGTATTGCATAAAGGCTTGCTTATCCTGAATTTTAAAAATTTGATCAGGCCTGAAGCTGGGAAGCATTTTCAATGTTTCATTTTGCAATAACTTATGGTATTGCAAATTATCACATGGGTCATCGGTGGTGCCCACTAATTCCACTTTATAACTAGCCAGAATACCTCTGGTGCTTAAGGCTTTCTTTTGTAATTGCTTATTCGCATTTTTATAAATGGCTAAAGCATTATTTTTATTTAAATATTCATTAATCCCAAAAGAATTTTTAAGTTCCATATGCGACCAATGAAAAAGAGGATTGCGTAAAGTATTAGGCATACAGTCTGCCCAGGCCAAAAACTTTTGCTCCTTAGTGGCAGCGCCTGAAATAAATTTTTCTGGTACACCCCAAGCACGCATGGCCCTATATTTATAATGATCCCCTGTTAGCCATATATCCGTTAAGGTATCGTAAGATGTATTTTTTGCAATAGCCTTGGGTGATAAATGATTATGATAATCGATAATAGGCAAATGCGCTAAATAGCTATGATATAAAGTATTAGCCAATTTAGATTCTAATAAAAAAGAATCGTTGATAATAGTATTATTTTTTGCAATAGCCATTCAATTAATTTTTACTGCTTATTTAAATTATTTCTTAAAATACCCAATTCCAAACCTCTTAATTCTGCCAAGCCTTTTAAACGACCAATAGCCGAATAACCAGGATTGGTTTTCTTGTTTAAATCATCTAAGATTTGATGCCCATGATCGGGTCTCATAGGAATACCTTGCTTTCTTTGCTGCATGAGTAAAACAATTTCTTCCATCACCGCCACCATATCTACATCTCCTTCTAAATGATTGTCTTCAAAAAAATCGCCCTTATCGTTTCTTCTAGTATTTCTCAAATGCAAGAAATGAATTCTATTTCCAAATTGTCGAATCATGTCTGGTAAATTATTGTCTGCGCGAACGCCAAAAGAACCCGTGCAAAAACAAAGTCCGTTATTTAAAGAAGGGACCGCATCCACTAAGGCTTGTATATCATTAGCTGTGCTTACCACCCTTGGTAGTCCTAAGATAGCATAAGGTGGGTCATCGGGGTGAATGACTAATTGAATGCCGCATTCATCGGCAATAGGCACTATTTGCTCTAGAAAATAAATTAAATGTTTTCTCAACTCCCCTTCTCCTATTCCCTCATAAGTATTTAAAGCTGCGGCAAATTGTTCTAATGAAAAACTTTCTTCACTTCCAGGAAGCCCTTTAATAATATTGGCCTGCAATTCATTTTTTTCAATTGTAGACATTTCATTAAATCGAATTTGAGCAGCTGCTATTTCTTCCTTTGTATAATTAGTTTGCGCCCCGGCTCTTTTTAAGATAAATAAATCAAAGGCGATAAAGGCTGCTTTTTCAAATCGCAAAGCCAAAGAACCATCTTGCAGTGGAAAGGCTAAATGGGTTCTAGTCCAATCTACTACTGGCATAAAATTATAGGTCACTATTTTTATACCGCAGGTGCTTAAATTGCGAAGACTTATTTTATAGTTTTCAATATGTTTTTTAAAATCGCCTTTCTGTGTTTTAATAGATTCATGCACAGGTACACTTTCTACCACAGACCATCTAAGCCCTTTGGCTTCAATTATTTTTTTTCTAGCATTAATTTCTTCTACTGTCCATATTTCCCCATTAGCAATATGATGTAATGCTGTTACCACCCCTGTACAACCTGCTTGCCTAATATCCGCTAATGAAACAGGATCGGATGGACCAAACCAACGCATGGTCTGCTCCATTCTGTATTCTATGTTAGCATAAGAGGGACTATTATTCATAAGCATTATAAGCAAAGCTTTTTCTTTCTTTTAAATTAGACGCCAGTATTAATGGTAAAACCTCCATCCACTCCAATATCCATGCCCGTTACAAATTTTGAAGCGTCACTTAATAACCATATTAATGCGCCCGTTAATTCATCTGGACTTCCAAATCTTTTAAAGGGCGTATTTTTAATAATTAAATTGCCTCTATCTGTTAAGCTACCATCTTCCTTGGTTAATAAATTTTTATTTTGTTTCGTTAGAAAAAAACCTGGCATAATGGAATTAATTCTTACTGCATCGCCATATCTGTTGGCCATTTCTACTGCAAACCATTTGGTATATAAATCAATGGCGGCCTTTCCCATACTATAGCCTAGTCCTCGTGTTACTGTTCTTTTTGAATTTACAGAAGAAATATTCACAATACTTCCTACTCCCGATTTTGCAATGGCAGGACCAAATACTTGCACCGGCAATAAAGTACCCCATACATTTAGCTCCATTGTTTTTTTCATCCCCTCCATATTCATTGTAAAGACATCTTGGTCGGGCGATAATACCCCTTCAGGTAAATTACCTCCTGCACCATTCACTAAACCATGAATAGTTCCATATGTATCTACTGCTTTATTCTTGGCGACTTCTAATTCAGCTTCCACAAGTACATTTGCTTTTAAAAACAAGGCTTCTCCCCCTTGGCTTCTAATAAATGCCGCACGCTCTTCGCCCAGCAACTCGTTTTGACCAATTAAAACTACAGTGGCCCCTTGCTTGGAAATAGCCTCTACAAAACTGCCCCCTAAAACCCCGGTGGCCCCTGTCACTACAATGACTTTATTTTTAAGTGTAAATAAATCCTGCTCTTGACTTCGCATAATTGAAATTTCTAATTAAAATGATTGGCTTAAGCCTTCGTTTTTCGTTGCTGTAATTTAATTATAAAAATCCATCTTAAGCAAGATTTAGGCCCTAAATACATAGGCAGTTTATAATTCAACAATTAGTGCCTATTTTTGTTAATAGTATATGAATAAAATTGTAGTAGCCATCACAGGGGCCAGTGGCGCCATTTACGCTAAATGCTTATTAGATAGTTTAAGCCAAATGCCGGACCAGATAGAGGCCGTGGGCATTGTCATGAGTGATAATGCAAAGGTAGTTTGGGAGACAGAATTAGGCAACAAAGACTACAGCAAGTACCCCTTTCATTTTTATCAAAAAAACGATTTTAACGCCCCCTTTGCCTCAGGCTCGGCTCAATTTAATTCTATGATTATTGTGCCCTGCAGTATGGGTACTTTAGGGCGTATTGCAAGTGGTATAAGCGATGATTTAGTGACTAGGGCTGCAGATGTGATTTTAAAAGAAAGAAGAAAGCTCATACTAGTGGCACGCGAAACACCTTATAACTTAATTCATATTAAAAATATGGAAACAATCACCTTAGCTGGTGGTATTATTTGTCCGGCTACTCCTAGTTTTTATAGCAAGCCTCAAACGATTGAAGAAGTGGCTTATACAGTGGTGCACCGCATACTTGACTTAGCGGGACTAAAAGCAAGTAGTTATCGTTGGGGAAATAAATAAATAAATAAAAATTAATACTCTTTTAAAATATAAAGGTTTATTATAAACTTAGTTCGAAAATTTTTCCATAAAAAAGGCCCCCTTATCTAGGAGGCCTTTTTAATTATATTTCAAGACTTAATCTTCTTTTGGTTCTTTAGGAGCCTTTGGCGCTTTCTCTTTTTCCTTTTTTTGTAAAGTAAAAACAAGCTTCGTATTTTCTTTATCTAAATCGCCTATTAAGGTATCGCCTTCTTTAACACTGTGGTTTAAGATTTCTTCCGCTAGAGGATCTTCGATATATTTTTGAATGGCTCTATGTAAAGGTCTTGCTCCAAATTGAACATCATAGCCTTTGTCTGCAATAAAACCTTTAGCCTCTTCAGATAAAACTAAGTTCAAACCTAAAGTCACTAAACGACCTAATACGTTTTTCATGATAATGTCAATGATTAAGAAAATATTTTCTTTGGTCAATGAATTAAACACTACTACATCGTCTACTCTATTTAAAAATTCAGGAGAGAAAGTTCTCTTTAATGCTTTTTCAATAACAGATCTGTTGTTTTCGTCGGTTTGAAGTACACGCGTAGCAGTCGCAAATCCTACTCCATCCCCAAACTCTTTTAATTGACGAGCGCCAATATTTGAAGTCATGATAATTAAAGTATTTTTAAAATCTACTTTTCTACCTAGGCCATCTGTTAATATACCATCATCTAATACTTGTAATAAAATATTATAAATATCTGGATGTGCTTTTTCAATTTCATCTAAAAGTATGACGCAGTAGGGCTTACGGCGTACCTTCTCTGTTAACTGACCGCCTTCTTCATAGCCTACATAACCCGGAGGCGCTCCAATTAAACGGCTTACAGAAAACTTTTCCATATACTCACTCATATCAATTCTAATTAAAGAATCTTCTGAGTCAAATAAATTTCTGGCAAGCGCACGAGCCAACTCTGTTTTACCTACGCCTGTTGGACCTAAGAAAATAAAAGTACCAATAGGTTTTTTAGGATCCTTTAAGCCCACTCTATTTCTTTGAATGGCTTTCACTACTTTTCCTAAAGCTTCATCTTGTCCAATGACTTCGGTTTTCATTTCCTCCGTCATTTTTTTAAGCTTAGTCGTTTCTGCTTCCACCATTCTTTTTACAGGAATGCCCGTCATCATGCTAACTACTTCTGCAATATTTTCTTCGTTAATTGGAAAACGCTTATTCTTACTTTCTTCTTCCCAACTTGTTTTCGCTTTTTCTAAAGCTTCCCCTAATTTCTTTTCTGTATCTCTTAAGCTAGCCGCTTCTTCAAAGCGTTGGCTTTTCACCACTCTATTTTTCTCGTTCTTAACTTCTTCAATTTGTTTTTCTAAATCAACAATATCCAAAGGCACATTAATATTTTTCAAATGCACTCTTGCACCCACTTCATCTAATACATCAATGGCTTTGTCTGGAAGTAAACGGTCGGTCATATAACGGTCGCTTAATTTCACACAAGCTTCAATGGCTTCTTGATCGTATACGACGCTATGATAATCCTCGTATTTAGATTTGATATTATTTAAGATAATAATAGTATCGGCTACACTAGGTGGCTCAATAATTACTTTTTGGAAACGTCTATCTAAGGCACCATCTTTTTCAATGTGCATTCTGTATTCATCTAAAGTAGATGCACCAATACATTGTAATTCTCCACGCGCTAAGGCTGGCTTGAAAATATTAGAAGCGTCTAAGGAACCACTTGCTCCACCAGCACCTACAATAGTATGTATTTCATCAATAAATAAAATAACGTCTCTGTTTTTTTCAAGCTCATTCATAATGGCCTTCATACGCTCTTCAAACTGTCCTCTGTATTTAGTCCCTGCAACTAGTGCTGCTAAGTCTAAAGAAATGACACGTTTATCGAATAATACACGGCTTACTTTTCTTTGCACAATACGAAGGGCTAAACCTTCAACAATGGCTGTCTTACCCACACCCGGCTCCCCTATTAAAATGGGATTATTCTTTTTTCTTCTGCTTAAAATTTGACTAACTCTTTCTATTTCTGCATCACGACCAACTATAGGATCCAATGAATCCATTTCTGCAAGCTTGGTAATATCACGACCAAAATTATCTAGTACCGGTGTTTTTGATTTATTTGCACTAGCAGGCTTTGCTTTGGATGCAGCACCAAAGGCACCTCCACCTCCACCTCTTTTCTCTTCTTCAAATTCATCATCTCCTTCTTCAGGAAATTCTGCACTAGGGCGATTGATAGGCTCATCTGTATTTGATCCAATCATACCCAATTCAGTTCTGAATAAATCATAGTCAATATCAAATTGATTTAAAATTTGAGTCGCTATGTTTTCTTTATTTTTTAAAATGCTTAAAAGTAAATGCTCTGTTTCTACCATCGGGCTTTTAAGTGCCTTGGCTTCAAGTACTGTAACACGAATTACTTTTTCAGCCTGCTTGGTTAATGGCAAACTATTTATGTTGGCTACATTCTTTCCCGACTTATCCTTCACGGCTAATTCAATCTCTTTTCTAAGTTCTGCTAAATTTACATTCAACTGCTTCAATACCTTTATCGCCGTATTTTCCTGGTCTCTTATAAGGCCTAGCATTAAATGCTCAGCGCCTATAAAGTCATTACCTAATCTCAAAGCCTCTTCACGGCTATAAGAGATGATTTCCTTAACTTGTGTTGAAAAATTATTATCCATATATTTATTTCGATCTGTTACAAGAATAACGAATATTTTTGACCTAAAGTATGTTAAGTATTACTTGTTTATCAACCATTTATTATTAAGCCAATATGCAATACAAAACCGAACTTAAAGAGAAATTTACTGTTATCACCATTCTCGAGAATAGCCTTAGTTCAAATCTCGTGCCAGAATTAGCCCAAATTATCGCTAAAATTGGTGCCGAAGCCCCTAAAAACCTGGTATTGAACCTAGGCCAAGTGGCTCGTTGGGAGTTGCCGGTTATTGCCCAATTAGCAGAGGGACAGGGCAGCTTCTATGAGAATAATACCTCATTTGTCATTTGCGGCCTGTCAAATAGCCTTCAAGACACCCTAGATTTGACCGAATATGCCGAAATAATGAACATTACCCCCACAGAATCAGAGGCTTGGGACATTGTTCAAATGGAGGAAATTGAAAGGGAGTTACTAGATAGCGATGATATGGAGTTTTCGAACCAATAATAGCCCTATTTTCTCTTAAGATTAGTTATTTTCGCCCTCATGATTACCTCGAATACCATTCAACAAATCACCAACCGAATTGACATCATTGATGTAGTGGGTGAATTTGTGAAATTGAAAAAAAGAGGTACCAACTTTATAGGCAACTGCCCTTTTCACAACGAAAAATCTCCTTCTTTTACCGTTTCCCCCGCTAAAGAAATTTACAAGTGTTTTGGCTGTGGCAAAAGCGGCAATACCATTACTTTTTTAATGGAGCATGAAAAGTATAGTTATGTAGAGTCTTTAAGATGGTTAGCAGCAAGGTATAATATTGAAATTGAAGAAACGGAAAGTAGTCCTGCTCAAAAATTAGCACAGCAAGTAGCCGATAGTTTATATGCGATTAATAATTTCGCGATGGATTTTTTTGCAAAGCAATACTGGGAAACAGAGGCTGGTGAATCTATTGCGCAAAGCTATATGCAACATAGAGGTTTTTTAAAACCCATTGTTGAAAAATTTAAAATTGGTTACAACCCTTCCGATAAAGATAGTTTAGCCAAGGCCTTAATTCAAAATCAATTCAATCCTGAACTTTTTGCAAAAACAGGTTTAGTAGTGGAGCGCAATGGCGAGTGGCAGGATAATTATAGAGACCGTATTATTTTTCCTATTCACAATACCACTGGAAAAATTATTGGATTTGGTGCAAGACAAATTGCAAAAAATGATAAATCACCTAAATACATTAACTCTCCCGAGAATGATATTTATGTAAAGAGTAAAATTTTATATGGTTCTTATTTTGCAAGAACTTCAATTGATAAATTAAATGAGTGTTTACTCGTAGAAGGTTATACCGATGTAGTTAGTTTACACCAAGCAGGTATTGAAAATGTGGTGGCTAGTGGTGGTACTTCTTTAACCATTGACCAGTTAAGGCTTATTAAAAAATATACACAGAACCTTACCATTATTTATGATGGAGATGCAGCGGGTGTAAAGGCTGCCTTGCGCGGATTAGATATGGCCTTGGAAGAAGGATTGAATGTGCAACTAGTATTAATTCCAGATAAAGAAGATCCAGATAGTTATGTCAATAAAGTAGGACCAGACGCTTTTAGAGAATTTGTACAATCGGCTAAAAAAGATTTTGTACTCTTTCAATTAGAAGTGCAATTAAAAGAAGTGGGTGGCGACTTGAATAAGAAGAATGCCTTAGTGAATCAGATTGCAGAGACATTAAGTAAAATTAATAAACCAGAAGATTTTACCAAGCTACAAGAATATGTAAGAAAGTGTGCTTCCCTACTGCGTATTGACGAGACAGGCTTAACGCAGTTAGTGAACAAGTTTAAGCGTGATAAGATAGTTAAAGAAGAAAAGAAAATGTCTTATGACGAAGCGGCTATTCTAATGCCTAGCTTTCCTCAAGAACAAGAACAGGATACCGACTTATTTACAGATAAAGACTTAGCCCACGAGAAAAATTTAGTGAAACTTATTATTGATTATGGTAATGAACTTACTAAAGAAAATAAATTAGTGGCACAGTGGATTTTTGATGAAATAGAAAGCTTCCCTTTAGAAAATGAGGATATGGTTTATTTGGTAGAGGCTTATAAAAAATGGTTTTATGCAGGTAAGCTACCCAATGGCAAAACGCTTCAATACCATGAAGATGAAAGAGTACAAAAATGGGTAGTGAGTTTATTTGAACCCGACCATGAATTAAGTACTAGATGGAATGAGAAATTAGGAAAGCCAGAACGCGAAAATGTAAAAGATATTATTAATGAAATTGAAATAGGCTTAATGTACTTTAAATTAAGAAAGGTAAAGAAGATGATTAGCCAAAATCAAATGGACCTAGAAACGGCACCTGAAAAAGAACAAATACAATTACTTCAAATACATAAGCATTTAAAAGAAGTAGAGCGTGCATTAACGCAAGGTATTGGAACGGTGATTATGAAGTAGCCCCTAAATAACAAAAGGCTCCTTAAAATCATTAGAGTGTAAATTTATTATTTTTTATATTTTATAAAAAAATAATAAATTCTACTTCTCCGACGGGCTATTCTTCCCTGCTAATAATTTTTCTAAAGTTGATTCCAAACGCTTTTGTTTAGTTTCTTCTTTCTTCGCACCTTGAATCCAACTTAAATATTCTTTTTGGTTCAATATAGATAAAGAGACAAAGAATTCTCTAGCCTCTTCATGTGCACCAAATAATTTATCTAATTCTATAGGAAGGGCAATTAATCTTTTTTCAAAATCGTCTACTTTAATATCGGCAGCCTTGAATTCAACAAAGGTTCTGTTTCTATTAGGTATTTGGTCTAATTTCTTAAAACGCATTGCTGTCCAAACATGGTCCAAGGTAACTTGTCTTACCGCCTCGTATTCGTTCTTCGATAAAATTTCCCAGCTAGCGTCTCTGTTTAAATCAGATACAATTTTAGAAGTCGTCTTTGGATAAGCAATCCATAATTTACTCTCTGGATGTAAGGCTGGAAATACCTCTTTTAAGATATTATTCAATTGTAATTGATTGATAGCGAAAATAAGCGCAAAATCAATTTTTCTAGTCTTTAATAAGGGGGTCAAGTTCTTGTTGTAAGAAAGCTTAGCAAATTGCTTCTCTACAGAAGAAGGTAGGCCTTGGATCAGTAAATTTTTCTCTTCCTTTAGTTGCAATTTCTCTAAAATATTCTGATTACCTGACATAGCTTTAAAGTTTTAACGGACGGCGAAGTTACGAAATTCTAATTTTTTAGAACCACAAATTTGGGTGAAATCTTAAAAAAATTTGATGCGCAAATTCTTATTTAAGGTTTCTTCTATCTCTGTTTTTGAAAATGGGCACTTTGTTTTCGGTACCCTTCATAAGCCTGGAGATGTTTTTCTGATGAGAAACCACCACCATCATTGCCACTATTATTGCGAAAAGGCGATAGATGGTCTCCTTTTCTTTGAAAATAAAGAGGATCAATACCATAAAAGCTACCCCCGCCAAAATAGAGCTTAATGATACAAATCGAGTTGAAAGTAAAGTGATTAAGAAAACCACTAAGCAAAGTAAGGCCACCATAGGTTGAATAGCTAAGGCCATTCCCAATAAGGTTGCCACCCCTTTTCCACCTCTAAAATTGGCAAAAATGGGAAATATATGTCCAAGGACAGCCACCATACCTAGGGCTATCATAAAATTAGTTCTTGCTAGTTCGTTGGTTAAATAAAATGGAATAAGAATGTATAAAGATGTTGCAACAACCCCCTTGGTAACATCTACAAGCATTACAAAGCTGCCCCATTTAGAACCTAATACTCTAAAAGAATTGGTTGCACCTGCATTTCCACTTCCGTAATCTCTAATATCAATACCAAACACCGACTTACTCACCCACACTGCTGTAGGAATAGAGCCGATGATATAGGCCAGTATAATTAGAATAATTTCTGTCATAGTAAATTTGGTTGGACGGCAAAGATACGACGAAAAAAATTAATGATTTGTTAACACAGGCTGTTAAACATTAAATTAAAACATAAACAGTATGCTAATCCAGCCATTTAAAGGCCTTGATTTTTGAAATGTCCAGCCATTTTCAGTGGCTAATTGAATCATATCTGCTTGATCCTCAATAAGTAAACCACTTAATACCAATACCGAACCTGGAAGGGCTAATTGGGTTAATGCAAGCATATTGGCCTCAATGATATGCCTATTTACATTGGCTATAATAATATCAAACTTTTCTTTTTGATAGGCCGATTCCACTTTTTCAATGCTAACCAATTGACAACCATTGTTTTGTATGTTTTCTATGGAATTTTCGATACACCAATCGTCGTTATCAACGGCCAAAACTGATACCGCCCCTAGCTTTTCAGCAAGGATGGCTAGAATACCTGTGCCGGTTCCAAAGTCATAAACCGATTTCCCTTTAAAGTCCATTGATTCCATTAATTCAATAACGGTGAATGTAGTGGCATGATGCCCCGTTCCAAAGCTCATTTTAGGGGTAATCTCTATCTCAAAAGCAACTTTAGGTTCAAAATGGGGATGAAAATTAGCTCGAATACCTACAAAATTAGCCACTCTTACTGGCTCGAAATTAGATTCCCAGACTGCATTCCAATTTTCTTCTTTAATTATTGATTTAGAATACTTTATAAAATGCTGTTTGAATATAATATCCAATTCATTATCCAATAAATTAGCCACAAACTCGGTATTAAGTATGAAGGTCTTACAATGCCCTGCCCCTTCCCCAAGTGAATTAGACATTTTCACCCCATCATTAATACCTTGGCTTGCCTCTTCCTCATTGAACCCCTCAAATCCTAGGGCAGAAAGTTGAGCCACCAACATTTCAAATTGGTCCTGGTTCTCAAAATCGAAGGCTATCTGAATGTATTCTTTAGACATGGGGTTGTTTTTGAGCGTCTTTTAATTGGTGGCAAAGATACCTTACCCAATTGAATAAATCCCAATTCCTCGTCTCACTCTACGCATGCTCGAAAGCTCGACTCGAAATTGAATTTATTCAATGGTAAGGTTTTGAAAAAGTTAAATCCAAAAAAATGCCCTCCCAATTCTGGGAAGGCATTTTAAAAATCATTATAGAATTTTTATTAACCTTGTTGAGGACCTCTGTCTTCACGAGGCGCTTGCTCTGGACGAGGTAATAAAGCTTTATGGCTCAATTTGAACTTTCCTGTTTTAGGATCTAAACCAACTAATTTCACTTTTACTACATCTCCTTCGTTAAAAATACCATCCATTGTTTCCAAACGCTTCCAGCTTATTTCACTAATGTGTAATAAACCTTGTTTGCCTGGCATGAATTCTACAAAGGCACCAAATTCTTTCACACCCTTTACCACCCCTTCGTATTCATCTCCAATTTCTGGAACAGCAACAATACCATTGATCCACTTCACAGCAGCATCTAAACTATCCTTGTTAGCAGAGAAGATACTTACTTCACCATGGTTGCCTACTTCTTCAATATTAATAGTCGCACCAGTTGTTCTTTGCATCTCTTGGATGATTTTACCACCTGGCCCGATCACAGCTCCAATATATTCTTTATCAATAATTAATTTAACCATTCTTGGTGCATGTGGTTTCACATCTGCACGCGCAGCTGGCATACACTCATACATTGCATCTAAAATATGTAAGCGACCTTTTTTAGCTTGAGACAATGCTTCACGCATAATGTCCATACTTAATCCGTCTACTTTAATATCCATTTGCACGCCACAAATACCATCGCGTGTACCTGTTACTTTAAAATCCATATCTCCTAAATGATCTTCATCTCCTAGGATATCTGTTAAAATAGCGTACTTACCATCTTCTCTTGAAATTAATCCCATGGCCACACCACTCACGTGCTTAGGCATTGGCACACCTGCATCCATTAGTGCTAATGAACCCGCACAAACGGTTGCCATTGAAGAAGAACCATTTGATTCTAATACATCTGAAACAACTCTTAATGTGTATGGGAAGGTAGTGGTGTCTGGTAACATTTGTTTTAAAGAACGCATGGCTAAATTACCATGACCTACTTCACGACGACCTACACCACGCATCATCTTTACTTCTCCTGTAGAGAAAGGAGGGAAATTATAGTGTAAGAAAAATTTAGTGTATTCAGCACTTGCTGCAGTCTCTTGCATTAACTCATCCAACTTCGTACCTAAAGTAACAGTGGTTAAAGATTGTGTTTCTCCTCTTGTAAATAAAGAAGAACCATGTGGAGTTGGAAGTGGATCTACTTCCATTGCTAAAGGACGCACTTGATCTAATTTACGACCATCTAAACGAATACGCTTGTCCACCATCATATCTCTTACTAATTCCCATTTTAAGTCCTCATAATACTTACCTGCTAATTTCTTTTGCAAGTCGGTGATTTCAGTTCCTAAATGTTCAATAATTTCTTTTTTCAATGCAGTGAAAGCATCGCTTCTCTCATGCTTAGCAGAACCCATTTCAGCAATGGCAGTTACTTTCGCTTTGGCGAATGCATATACTTTATCTTTAATAGCAATATCTTGTTCTGGTTTTTTATAATCACGCACTTCAGTAATACCTACTACCTTTCTTAACTCCGCTTGTGCTTTAATTTGTTTGCGAATGGCTTCATGTGCAATTTCTAAACATTGAACCAATTCTTCTTCAGAACATTCTTTTGCTTCACCTTCTACCATCATCAAATTCTTTTCAGTAGCCGCAATTAAAAATTCAAAATCAGAAATAGCTAATTGTGCTTTAGAAGGATTAATAATAAATTCTCCTTTGATGCGACCAATACGTACTTCAGAAATAATTTCTTTAATAGGAATATTTGAAACGGCTAATGCAGCTGATGCAGCTAAACAAGCTAATGAATCGGGCATTACATTTTCATCACTTGATATCAAAGAGATTAATACTTGTACATCACATAAATAATCTTCAGGGAATAAAGGACGTAGTGCACGATCAATTAAACGACTGGTTAATATTTCATAATCGTTTAAACGCGCTTCTCTTTTAAAGAAAGAACCAGGAATACGACCTGCAGATGCAAATTTTTCTTGGTAGTCTACGCTTAAAGGAAAAAAGTCTTGTCCTTCTTTAGGATCTTTATTCGCAACAACGGTGGCGAGTAAAATACAATTGCCTTGTCTTACTGTAACTGCACCATCTGCTTGACGTGCTAATTTACCTGTTTCAATAAATACCTCTTGACCTGGATTTATTTCAAACTTGACTGATTTAGGTTGTGTTATCATTTTAATTTTTTTAAATCTTTTCTTTGTTAGAATAGATAGTATATAAACGACTAATCCCAACCGTGTTGTACAGTTGGGACAGCCTATAATTTGTTTTTGTTGATTATTTTCTTAAGCCTAATTTTTCAATTAGTGCGCGGTAACCCGTTAGGTTATGTTTTTGTAAATAAACCAATAAACGCTTACGCTGACCCACTAATTGCATTAAACCTCTTTGAGTTGAATGGTCTTTGTGGTTTGCTTTCAGGTGACCTGAAATGTGCGCAATACGCTCGGTTAATAAAGCAACTTGTCCTTCAATTGAACCTGTGTTAGTTGCTTTTCCGCCAAATTCAGCAAAAATGCTTGCTTTCTTTTCTGATGTTAATATAGCCATTGTAAAACTTCTTTTTTTGTAGTTAACTATTAACTACGGTTTTATTTTTTTATTTCGGCTGCGAAGATACGTGTAAAAAGGCGTAAATCAATCAAAAATTTCCACGTTTTTTGGGTATTTGGCCCTATTGAAGAGGAATAGATTATCGGCTAAAACAGCTGTATAATTTATAGAAAGCACTTTTACAAGGGTGCTATTGTTGCTTTTATCTAATATGGAGGCCGAAGAAAGGGCCGATTTTACCTTGTCAACCACTAGGGTTACTTTTTGAAAACTCTTGCGTTTATCTAGCGGTAGAAGCTCAATGGTAGCATTCGAAGATGTTTGACCTAAAAGACTGTAATTGAAGTCTTTATCGTAGTTACCTGCTAATAATTTTTGAGGACTTAGGGTTTGATCCGACTCCGCTACACTGGACTTTGAAATGGTATTTACCCCATCAAAATTATAGATGATTAAACCATCACAAAGAATTTCCATTAGCCCTTGTTTTAGAGAATACTTATCTCCCTTCATCTTAAGACTTATCTGCTTGGTACCCATTGCCTTCCCCTGACTATTCTTGGAAACCATTTGTATACTTACTAGTATACCCTTAGAATTCTTCACTTTTGCCCCAATTTGGTCTAAAATGACCTTAGCCGAGGGATCTTTTTGGGCAAATGTCGAAAAACAGGCAAAAAATGCGAGAAATATAAAGGGGATTCTCATAATAAGCTAGTTATTGATTCTTTAGGTATAGACAAAAATAAAGAATCGATATCTAAGTGAATGATAATTTTAAGCTAATTTTTAAACAAATGACTAAGGTTAGACAGAAACGCCTAAGTCCATCGGGCATAAAAAACTTTCTATTAATCGAGATTCTTTAAAAAGGTGTTTAAATCGGCCTCTGTCTTGTATAAAACCTCTCTAGGCTTAGAACCCTGGCTTGGACCCACCAGTCCTGCCGACTCTAATTGGTCCATTACCCTGCCGGCTCTATTATAGCCCAATTTCATTCTACGTTGTATTAAGGAAGTGGAACCCATTTGAGCACTTACAATAAGTCTGGCCGCTTCTTCAAATAAAACATCTCTTGCGCCAGAGTCAAAATTACCCGCATCCATTTCTTTTTCATCTACATATTCTGGTAATAAAAATGCTTGAGGATATCCTTTTTGATCGGCAATAAAAGAACAAACGCGGTCTACTTCTGGGGTGTCTACAAAAGCACATTGCAAACGCGTAATTTCTCCATTATAACTTACCAGCATATCTCCTTTACCAATTAACTGCTCGGCGCCACCTGCATCTAAAATAGTTCGACTATCTATTTTACTTGAAACCTTAAACGCAATTCGAGCTGGGAAGTTGGCTTTAATGGTTCCAGTAATAATATTTACAGATGGTCTTTGCGTAGCAATAATTAAATGTATACCCACCGCTCTTGCTAATTGCGCTAAACGTGCAATAGGCATTTCCACTTCTTTACCCGCTGTCATAATTAAATCAGCAAACTCATCCACTACTAAAACAATAAAAGGTAAAAACTGATGACCCTTTTCTGGATTCAAACGACGGGCCGTGAATTTATCGTTGTACTCTTTAATATTTCTACAACCTGCTTCTTTTAATAAATCGTATCGGTTGTCCATCTCAATACATAAGGCGTTCAGTGTATTGATTACTTTTTTAGTATCTGTAATAATTGCATCTTGTTCACCAGGTAGTTTTGCTAAGAAATGTTTTTCTATAACACGGTATAAACTTAATTCCACTTTCTTAGGATCTACTAAAACAAATTTCAATTGCGAAGGATGCTTCTTATATAAAAGTGAAACCAAGATAGCATTTAATCCCACCGACTTACCTTGACCCGTTGCCCCTGCCATTAATAAGTGTGGCATACTGGCTAAGTCAACGATGAAATTTTCATTGTCAATTTTTTTACCAATAGCAATAGGTAAAGAGAACTTGCTATTTTGAAATTTCTCACTAGCCAGTAAGGTTTTCATACTTACTACCGACTTTCTAATATTCGGCACTTCAATACCAATGGTTCCTTTACCAGGAATGGGTGCAATGATACGAATACCCAATGCAGCCAAACTTAAAGCAATATCGTCTTCTAAATTTTTAATTCTACTAATACGCACACCAGGGGCTGGTACAATTTCATATAAAGTAACGGTAGGCCCTACTGTGGCAGCTATGCGCTGAATGGCAATATCATAATTTTTTAGTGTCGCAATAATTTGGTTCTTATGCGTCTCTAATTCCTCAGGGTCTTGTACAATTTTTTCAGAGCCATGCGTTTCTAATAAATTAATGGAAGGGTACTTATAATTTTTTAAATCCAAGGTCGCATCATAGGCAGTCCCTATAGCTCCAACGGGCACAATGACTTCTTTAGCTACTGGCTTAATTTCTAAATCAAGGTCTTCTAATAATTCACCGTTAAAATCTTCAATATTTATTTTTTCAACCGCAGGTGCAGGCTCTTCTATTACTTCATTCGCTATAACGGGCTCCTCTGTATCAATGAGTGTGGGTGTTAATGCTGCAGATAAAACTTGCGGCTCCAATACTTTTTCAGATTCCAAACTTAATTCATCAAAAGACTCGTTATTTAATTTATTGCCTCCTAAATTCGGTGGCTCAGTTGCATTTAAATCCCATTCTTGTTTGACAGCTGTTTCGTCGGTATCAACTATATCATCGCCTTCAAAAGCAGCTTGCTTTTTCTTCGGTAGTAAGAAATTAAAACTAGGTACATTAAAACTAGGATTGAACCTCCATATAAAATAACTAAAACCCGCTACTAATAATAAAGCGCCGGTTCCAAAACTACCAATCCATTTAATTAACCAACTACTACTGTATTCCCCTAGTGCGCCTCCCCAAGAAAAATGAGCACCTGCTGTAACAAAGGCTAAGCAAGTACTTATAACAAGTAAGCCTAAAATCACATACCTAATATTGCGCCATAAACTAAAAATAGTTTTAGTAAAAAATAAATTCACGCCTAGAACAAAAAAGAAAGAACAAAATAAATAAGCAGCTAAACCAAATCCATTGAACATAATTTGATAGGCAACAAAGGCACCTATATAACCCATTAAATTATTAACTTTTAAATCGTTGATAGAAAACAAATGCGTGCGCCATAATTGGACCATGTCCTGGTCGTCCTGCCAAGTAAATAAATAAGAAGTGAAAGAAACAAATAGAAATAAGGTAATGAGTAAACTTATCACCCCCATAATTTTGGAGGTTCTTTCATCTTTCACTACATCCGTCACCGATACATCTGCTTCTTTATCAGGATTTAAATTCTCCTCGCTAATCTTGGATTGTTTTTTACTTTTTAGGGTATTTGCCATGGTAACAAATATAAGTTATCTGCATAGGACGAAAAAGGAATTTGAGCAAATGTGTAAAATTGAAAATAGCAGGGCCTACTTATCCACTTTATCTAAATAAACTGCCCTTACCCAAAATGCCCAACCGAGTATAAAACAAAGTCCACCCAAGGGTGTAATAGGTCCCAAAAAACGAGCCCATGGATAGCTTGTTAAAGAAAGAAAAGTTAATGCATATAAAGAGCCACTAAATAGAAAAACACCCACTATAAAAAAGTGAGCCGACCATCCCAAGCCTATTGGCGCTTTTTGTTTTACTGCTTGCAAACTGCCATAGATTGATAAGCCCATTAATGCGAATGCATGCATGAATTGATACCTCACCCCTGTTTCAAAAATTTGTAATTTATCTTGGCTCACGAATGCTTTTAAGGCATGTGCTCCAAAGGCACCGAATACGACTGCCAATAAAGAAAATACTAAACCCCAGATTAATATTTTACGATACATGTTTTGCCATTAATTTTTTCAAGCCGGTTTCATTGATTTGATCGCTAGTTAATCGGTAGTTTGCTTGACTATAAAACGAATGCCTTTCTACTAATTTATCTTCAATATATGCTGCAATTTCAGTATCACTTAAGTTGGCAATTAAGGGGCGTTGTTGTTTTTCAGGTGATAACCTTTTGACTAATACTTCTACTGGTTCATCCAACCAAATAATAATACCTTCTTTTTTCATCCAAAGCATATTCTCATGAAAACAAGGCGCACCGCCACCTGTAGCAATGATAAATTTTTTCTTCTCCTTAAACCATCTTAAAATTTTCGCTTCTGCTTTTCTAAAATAATCCTCCCCGTCTTCATTAAAAATTTCGGCAATTGTTTTTTCTTCATTCATCTCAATCAACTTGTCTAAATCGTAGCCCACGCATTTATTCCACTTAGCCATTTTTTGTGCCCAATAAGATTTGCCCGAACCCATCATCCCAATTAAAAATATTTTATCGGCAGCCATTACCCAGTTTTTCTTTATTGAACAATTCTATGTAAATGCGTTGAATCCTGTTATATCCATTCCGGTAATTAACAAATGAATATCATGTGTGCCTTCATAAGTAATTACACTCTCTAAGTTCATCATATGCCTCATGACTGAGTACTCGCCCGTAATGCCCATACCACCTAACATTTGTCTAGCATCTCTGGTAATATTAGCGGCCATTTCACAACTATTTCTTTTAGCCATACTAATTTGAGCAGCAGTGGCACGTCCTTCATTCATCAATACGCCCAAACGCCAAACCATTAATTGCGCTTTGGTGATTTCGGTTATCATTTCTGCCAATTTCTTTTGTTGTAATTGGAATCCGCCAATAGGTCTACCAAATTGAATACGCTCCTTACTATATCTTAATGCAGTATCATAACAATCCATTGCAGCACCAATTGTACCCCATGCAATACCAAATCTTGCCTTATTCAAACAACTCAATGGTCCTTTTAATCCTTTAACATTTGGTAAAATATTTTCTTTAGGTACTTTCACATTATCAAAAACCAATTCTCCTGTTGCACTCGCACGTAAACTCCATTTATTATGGGTGGTGGGTGTTGAAAACCCTTCCATTCCTCTTTCAACAATGACGCCTACGATTTCTCCCGCTTCATTCTTAGCCCATACCACTGCTACTTGTGCAAAGGGGGAATTACTAATCCACATTTTTGCACCATTTAGTACAACATGATCTCCGGCGTCTTTAATATTGGTTAACATACCTGATGGGTTTGACCCATGATCTGGTTCAGTTAATCCAAAACAACCCAACCATTCACCAGAAGCTAATTTGGGTAAAAACTTTTTCTTTTGAGCTTCACTTCCATATGCATGAATTGGGAACATCACTAGTGACCCTTGAACACTCGCTGTGCTTCTCACACCACTATCCCCTCTTTCTAATTCCTGCATCATGATACCATAACTAATATAGTCCAAACCGCCGCCGCCATATTCAGCAGGCACCGTTGGACCAAAGCAACCCATATCTCCTAATTGTTTAATAATTTGAGTAGGAAATTCAGCACGTTGTGCATAGTCTTCTATAATGGGTGAAATTTCTTTTTTGACATAGTCTCTCACCGCTTTTCTGACCATCAAATGTTCCTCAGATAATAATTCATCTAATTGAAAATAATCGGGAGACTCAAATAAATCGGTTCTTACTGCCATAAAAAATTAGTTTATTGTGAAAACAATCAAGTGCAAAGATAACTGAATCAGCAGTAAAAAAGTATATTTACAATAACAATAATAAATATGCGAAAGATTATCACCCATTTAAGTTTTTATGTATTAATAGCCATTATTTCGGGTGTATTAGTAGGCATTTATTCACCTAGCCTAGCCCTTCAACTAGACCCCCTTTCTAAGTACTTTATTAGTATAATAAAAATATTTACTTTCCCCATTATTTTTTTAACCGTCTCCCTAGGCATTGCTAGCATGGGCGATTTGAAAAAAGTGGGGCGCATTGGAATAAAATCATTGATTTATTTTGAAATAGTAAGTACACTTTCATTGGCTATTGGGGTTATTATGGCACTTTGGTTAAAACCAGGCTCGATAAATAAAGAAGGTATTCAAATGCAAGACCCTTCAAAATATACTGCCTCTCCTGATTTTCATATTTGGAGTATAATAAAAGACAATGCTAATTTGCAAATATTAGTGTTGGCCATTATTATAGGATTATTACTGAATTTCTTAAACAAAAAAGAAAAGTACATACATATTTTAGGTAGGCTAACGCATTATGTTTTTATAGGATTAAAGTATGTTATGTATTTAGCCCCTATTGCTGCTTTTGGAGGCATGGCCTTTGCAGTAGGCAAGTATGGTTTAGCTAGTTTAATTCCGCTGGGTAAATTAATGGCCACCATGTATTTAACCATGGCCCTATTTATTTTTGTAATTCTGGGCTTACTATTAAAATATTATAATTTATCTGTTTGGCAACTTATTAAAAATATCAAAGAAGAGTTATTAATTGTATTTGCCACTTCTTCTTCAGAACCAGCGATGCCATCACTGATGAACAAGCTTGAAAAAATGGGTTGTTCAAAATCGGTGGTGGGTTTGGTAGTGCCCACAGGTTATTCTTTTAATTTAGATGGTACATCTATTTACTTATCCATGGCCGTTATTTTTATTGCACAATTGTACAATGTTCAATTAAGTTCAGCAGAACTAGTCACTATGATTTTCATTTTAATGCTCACCTCTAAAGGTGCTGCGGGCGTTACAGGAAGTGGATTTATTGTACTTGCTTCTACCCTAGCCACCTTGCAAAAAATTCCCATTGAGGGCTTGGCCTTTTTATTAGGTGTAGATAAATTTATGAGTGAGGCAAGAGCCCTTACCAATATTATTGGCAATAGTGTAGCTACTGTATTCATTGCTAAAACGGAAGGAGAAAATATAAAACTATAAAACTAGGTCTTTTAAAGTAGCCCTTTCATTTCTGTAGCATAGGCCTCGGCAGCGGTACTTGCTTTTTCTGCAAAATCATTTTCTGTACTTGCAAAAATAATGGCTCTACTTGCATTCACTAATAAACCCACCGATTCGTTTTTACCATACTTAGTCACATCGGCTAAACTACCTCCTTGTGCACCTAGGCCTGGTACTAATAAAAAATGATGCGGAATAATGGAACGAATATTTTCAAGCTCTTGGGCCTTGGTAGCACCCACCACAAACATAATTTGTTCAGGACTGCCCCAATTAGCAACTTGCTTTAAAACCGATTCGTATAAATATTCTCCGCTACTTAATTTTTGTTGTTGAAAATTTTGACTGCCTTCATTAGAAGTAAGCCCTAGCACAATGGTAAATTTATTGGAATAGGCTAAGAAGGCATCTAAACTATCCTTACCCATATAAGGAGCTACTGTAATCGCATCAAAGGGTAAAATTTCAAAAAAAGTTTTAGCATAATGTGCCGAAGTGTTTCCAATATCTCCCCTTTTTGCATCTGCAATGGTAAAATGTGAATCGGGTATATGCGCCAAGGTTTCCTCCATGGCCTGCCAACCTTTCACGCCCATCGATTCATAAAAGGCTGTGTTTATTTTATACCCCACGCAATGTGCAGCCGTGGCATCAATGATGGCTTTATTAAATGCCAGCACCCCTTTGGCATCCTTAGAAAAGCCCTTTGGTAGTTTTTCGCAATCGGAATCTAAGCCTACACATAAATAAGACTGCTTTTTAATAATTTCCTCTACCAATTTTGATTTTGTCATGCTGCAATTTTAAGCTCATGCAAATTTAGCCAAAAGCATGCAAGATGCCAATTATGGATTAACTTTGGCTATGTTTAAGAATATAAAAGCAACCCTTGTTCTATTTATTGGACTTTCAGCTTTAGTCATTGCCTGCAATAGCAGCTCTGATGAAATGAAAGCAGACAATGCCCTCGACGGGGGCAGGTATTTTATTGAAAACTGCATGCAGGGCGATTTTAGTAAGGCCAAAAACTACTTCTTAGCCAGCCCCCAAAATCAAGCCATTTTCGATAGCATTTCCGCTCATTATTTTTTATTAGATAAGGAAGGAAGGCAGCAATTAAGACTAGCATCTATTCAAATTAATGAAATTCGCAGCATTGACCCTACCCATACTAGTTTTGATTATCAAAATTCATTAGATAAAATTGCTCAAAAAATGATGGTCGTATCTACTCCAGAAGGATGGAAAGTGGACCTAGAATATTCTTTTCCCCAAAAAACTAAATAAAAAATAAAATGGTATATTTGCAAAGGCAAAGAAGCCAAAATTTAAAATTTATAAACTCATAAAATGGAAGCGCAAAAAAATACAAAAAAATACTGGGTACTTTTCTTTACATGGTTTGTAATTTTAATTGCCCTATTTATTGTTTACAGAGAATTCTTCTGGTTAGCCCTTCCTGGCACTTTAACTTATTTCGCAAAAGCAATGGACCTCTTCTAGACCATTAAATTAGGACATTAAACTAGTCCATTCACTATATTTCAAAAAAGACCCGCTCTAGATTTTAGAGCGGGTCTTTTTTAATACCTACTATTATTTATTTGTAATCTTAGTTCTTTATTTCAAAATGGAAAGTGCCGCTGCTGCATAAGAAAATATTTCTGGCTGATGGTGATGTACAGGTTTCACCGTCTTAGATTCCCCTAAACGAACCACCACTGCATTTTTATCGCGAATAATATAAACATACTGCCCAAACAAACCATTTTGCGCCACAATATCATGCCCTTGTTCTTTGAACATCCAATATTGATAACCATAAAAATCTACTGGGTTTTCATTTTCGTAAGCATCTTTTAAATAGGTTGCTGGCGTTGTAGCTGCTTGAACATAATTACTAGAAACAATTTGCTTCTCGCCCCATTTACCATTTTGTAATACGAGTTGTCCAAATCTTGCATAGTCACGCGCTACTCCATTGAAACAACAGAAAGCTTTTTCATGTTTTTGGGCCCCGTCTAAAAGCCACAATGCATCTGCTTCAGCGCCCATGGGTTGCATAAATCTTTCTGAAATAAGTGTTGAAATATTTTGACCAAATACTTTTTCAACTATCAAGCCCAATACTTGTGTATCTCCACTACGATAGTCCCAATGCACACCAGATGGTTCTTGGTATTTCATTTTACCAACCATGAATTCTTCATCATCTCCATAATAACCATAAGCATTCAAACTAAAATAGCCTTTATCAAATTCATAGTAATTGGTACCAGAGCTCATGGTTAATAAATCTTTAATACGCACTTTTTCTAAGCCATTTGTTTTAAAATGAGGCACATAATTCCCCGCTGGTTCTTCGATTGATTTTATTTTTCCTTCATCTACTGCAATGCCAATTAATAAAGAGATCATACTTTTAGCAGCAGAAAAAGAACCACTTAAAGTAGTAGGTGTATATCCATCCCAATACTTCTCATAAATTAGTTTTCCATCTTGAATGACTAAAAAAGCATGTGTGTCATTAGAGTCCATGATGGCCAAAAGAGAATCTGAAATAACAAGTTTATTATAACTAGAGTCCAAGGGCCAGTACTGAGGTTTTCCTCCGCTTGGTACCAAGCGCGTTGGATGGGTTTTATAATCGTGAATAGTATGCACACCCCATGAGGCAAAGTTTTTCAAGTGTGCAAACTGAGGAGTAAAAGATAGACCGCCTAATACAATTATGATTAGTACAAGGCCAATGGTAATTTTTTTTAGCATAGTTTGGAAAAGTTTGGTTTATTTGCAATCCGCTTCTATAGAAGCACCGCTATAAAATTAAATAAATTAACTCTAATAAAATGTATTCAAGCGAATTTCAGGCAATAATTGACCGCCGTAGATCAAACCGAAGGTTTGACCCCCTAGTAGAAGTGCCGGATGAAGTCATTAAAAGAAGTATAGAGCGCGCTATTTTATCACCTAATAGTAGCAATATGCAACTTTGGGAATTCTATTGGATTAAAAACGAGGAAGAAAGAAAAAAATATGAGGCCTTATGCTTAGGGCAGTCTGCTGCCAAAACAGCCAAACAAATTGTAGTTTTTGTAACTAGAAAAGATTTATGGCCTCAAAGAGCCAAGTGGAATTATGATAGATTAAAAGCAGGCATCAAAGGGGAACCCTCCAAACTAGAAAAAAGAGGATTGGACTATTATGGTAAATTAATGCCTCTTGCTTATCGTAGTGATATTTTTGGAATTTTTGCTTTGGTAAGAAGATGTATTAGTTTTTTTATGGGCATTTCAAAACCATTTATACGTTTTGGTGGCAAAGCGGATCAAAGAATTACCGTGCATAAATCTTGTGCCTTAGCTGCACAAACATTTATGTTGTCCATTGCTGCTGAAGGATTTGAATCTTGCCCTATGGAAGGCTTTGATCAAGTAAGAGTTAAAAAAGCATTGAACCTTCCAGCAGGTGCTGAAATTAATATGATTATTGGCGTGGGCAAAGGTACAGAGCAAGGTATATGGGGCCCTCGATTCAGAGTACCTTATGAAGAAGTAGTTTTTGAGCGATAAGAAATAAACGCAAATAAAATAAGCCCCCTAGAATATCGGGGGCTTATTTATACTTTACAATAATTAGTTATAGCAATTATTTTATAGCAGGTGTAATGATAATATTTCTATATTCAATGGGACCATGGTCTCCTTGCATCATAATAGGGCCTGGCTCTCCTTCATTGCTATCTAAAGCACCGCCTGTTACACCCGGAATTTGTTGATTATAAATAATAGTCGTACCATTTAATACCACAGTCACTACTCTACCCACTAAGGTAATATCATAAGACTGCCACTCTCCTGCTTCTTTTGCCATGTTAAATAAAGGGTCAATAAATCCATAAACACCTCCTAAATAAACACTCAAAGGCTCTTTCCCTTTGCTATCTTCAACTTGCACTTCATATCTTCCTCTTAAATACACACCGCTATTACTTTCTTTAGGATAACGAAATTCAATATGCAATTTAAAATCATTAAATGTTTCTACCGTTCTAATATTCGCACCTGATTGAGGGCTTTTCAAAACTCCATTCTCTGCCACCCATTGATTCTTACCCAAGGCCTGCCAGCCGTCTAAATTTTTTCCATTAAATAATGGCATTGGCTTTCCCCAAACAGGTTTTTTATTTGAAATTAAACGAGGCGCTCTTACACCTGTAAAACTAAATGTTTTACCTAAAGGACTAAGAATAGTGCCGACTAGTTTGTCGTCTTTTATAGTGGCTTCAAAAAACATTTCTTTATCACTCGCATCAAATTGTGTAGGTATCTGAAATTTTACTTTCCCCTCTTTGAAAAATACTTCGGAAATAGGACGCGCACTACCCGATTCCCAAACAAAATGCCCTGTTAATGTTTTGATACCAGAATGTCTTACTTCCAACCATGAAGCGGCCTTGCCTCCATTAAAATCCACGGTCAAATCCCATCTACCTTCAATAGGCACTGCTTTCATTCCCTGCGCCATTACTTGATTATTTGAAACAAAGGCTAAGAGCCCTACTAATAATAAGAAACAATAGTTTTTCATATCTGTTTAAATTAAATATTTAATGTAAAAATTGACCTACTAAATATAAGAAAATATGATTAAAAATTCTCCTTATTTATATAAAATTATGATAAGTGGCGGCCCTCTTTTCTTTTTATATTCTCAAAAAAACCAATTAGCTTTAAACTGCAAAAATTAAACGCAATGAATACAAAAAGAATCCTTTCCTGGTTACTCATCATAGTAGCCCCCTTATTAACATTCGCTCAGCAAACGACTCAGTATCCTACCGATTATTTAAGTCCTGAATTTCATGCAGGTCGTCGTGCAGCATTTAAAGAAAAATTATCTGCAAATGGTGTAGGTATTTTCTTCGCCTCTCAAGTGCGCGTAAGAACGAACGATGTCGATTTTCAATATGCACAAAATAAAAACTTCTATTACTTTACAGGATTAGAAGAATCAGATGCATTATTGTTATTATTTAAACAACCTATTACAATTTTAAATAAAACAGGTACTGAATTTATTTTTGTAAAAAATAGAGACCCGCAAAAAGAATTGTGGACTGGGAAAATTTTAGGGGCAGAAGGTGTAAAAGAAAAGTATAAAATAGAAAACGTTTTTATCAATGATCAGTTTACTGCCAATGCCGTTGATTTTAGTAGCATAGACTCAGTTTTCTCTGCTTATCGTGGTGAAGACATTTTTTCAAAATATAAAAGAGCAGAAGACCCACTTGCGCGTATGGCAACTATTGTAGATAATATTATTAATTCACAAAATAAGCCTATTGCAGCAAGAAGTACCCAAACAATATTAAGTAATCTTCGTGGCATTAAACAGCCAGAAGAAATTGCCTTAATTACGAAGGCCGTTGCTATTAGCTGTGAAGGTCATAACGATGTAATGCGTGCCATTAAGCCTGGCATGACTGAATACCAAGCGCAGGCCATTATGGAATATCATTTTAAAGCCAATGGTTCTGAATACCCTGGCTACCCTAGTATTAATGGGGCTGCAGAAAATGCTTGCGTACTACATTATATCACTAATTTAAAATTGATGAATGATGGAGATATGCTTTTAAGCGATTGCGCTGCAGAATACCATGGTTATACTGCAGACGTCACTAGAACCGTTCCTGCCAATGGAAAATTCACCCCCGCTCAAAAAATTATTTATGAATTAGTATTAAAAGCACAAGATGCAGGTATTGCTGCCTGTGTGCCAGGTGCTCCCTTTGGTGTGGCAGATGCTGCTGCTAGAAAAGTAGTGAACGAAGGTTTAATAAAATTAGGTATTGCTGCTAATGAAGCAGAGGCTAGAAAATATTTTCCGCATGGCACTTCACATCATTTAGGATTAGATGTACACGATATGGGACCGCGTACTTTATTACCAGGCGTGGTCTTAACGGTGGAGCCAGGCATTTACATTCCACCAGGAAGTAACTGCGATAAAAAATGGTGGAGTATTGGTGTAAGAATTGAAGATGATATTTTAATTACTGAAACAGGTAATAAAAATTTATCTGCAGGATCTCCTCGCACGGTGGAGGCTATTGAGAAAATGGCTAAAGAGAAAAGTATATTTAAAAAATAAATTTTAAGCTTAGCAATAAAATAAAAATAAATTATTGTTATAAAAAAACCTCACCTATTTAGGGGTGAGGTTTTTTTGTGGAGTCGAGGGGAGTCGAACCCCTGTCCAAACAATGTTACCATTGGTCTTCTACATGCTTATTGTTTTATTACTTGTCGGCGAATAGCAGGAAAAACACAAACCAATTATTCACTTAGCTGAATGGTACTTAAATAAAAGGCACAGCCTACTTTTATCGCATCCTGTTTTGTTTTTAATTAGGCTGAGGAGCGGGCAACAGGCCTGCCTTCTCTCTCGACCAAAATGGAAGTTAATTCACTGAATTAAGCAGCCATGGCAAAATTTGCTTCGCCTTTTGATTGTTTGGTATTCAGATTAAAGTGCTAATTACCCAACGCACTGCATGCTTACCCCAACCGCTACGA
>ENA-ORFA01000069-ORFA01000069.1-marine-metagenome-genome-assembly--contig:-NODE-69-length-46815-cov-3.873914_pt1 | contig 46815 bp, 48 predicted proteins | sample MGYA00248621_ERZ508587 | MGnify/ENA primary metagenome ERZ508587 (study PRJEB26250, sample SAMN06266239) | marine metagenome | isolation source: Columbia River Estuary | place: USA:Columbia River Estuary... | reverse complement strand
ACGAGGGTGGCTATGAGGACTACAGGATCCAAAAGAAACGCTTTGATGAGTTCACGCAGGCAAACAACGCAAGCTCTGTCAATAAAACGCCTAGTAAAGAGGATAAAAAGGTAGAGAGCAAGCACGAGATAAAACCAAGTGTTACAAAGAGTAAGTTGAGCAATAAAGAGAAAGCAGAATTAGATAAGCTACCTAATCAAATTGAGCAACTAGAAAAAAGGCAATTGGTTTTAAGTGAGCAATTAGCAAACCCAGAGATTTATAAGGGGGAGGCACACGTTATCGTTACCTTTAAAAATGAGCTGACCCAAGTAGAAGAGCAAATGACGCGTTCAATGAAGCGTTGGGAAGAGTTGTTGGAGAAAGATAGCGACTTGTCCTAATAGTCGGCCACGGTATGATTCATCCCATGACCTTTTTATTTCAATCTCGCATTGGCCTTGGAACCTGGCAAATGGGCGAAGCTGCTCGGTCTGAATCTGATGAAGTTAAAGCGATTGAAGCTGCAATACAAATGGGGTATCGGTTAATTGATACTGCCGAGATGTATGCCTCGGGTAATGCAGAGAGCTTAATTGGCAAGGCATTAAAAATCGCTGGACACAGTAAACGCGATCAACTGCAAATCGTGAGTAAGGTATTGCCCAGTAATGCCAGTACCAAAGGTACCGTTGCAGCCTGTGAAGCCTCAATTAAGCGGATGAGTTGTGACTACATCGATTGCTATTTACTGCATTGGCAAGGATCGCATTCGTATGAGGCAACCATTGAGGGTTTCTTGAAGCTGTATGAGCGGGGCTTAATTCGAAGTTATGGCATCAGCAACTTTGACACTTTGGATTTGCAAAAGTGGATTGCTACCGAGAATCGGATCGGAGCACATGAGCGTGCTGTTTGTAATCAGGTCTATTACGCTCTGAATGCAAGAGGAATTGAATACGATTTAATTCCGCTGATGCAAAAGCAAACAATGCAGTTAATGGCTTATTCGCCCTTGGGAACTGGTGATTTGGTTCATCATCCTGATCTAAAGGTTATCGCGAACACCCTAGGAATCACATCAGCTCAACTAGCCTTAGCCTGGATCTTGCGCCAACCGAATGCAGTCGCCATTCCAAAGACGGTCAATGTAGAGCGTCTGGAGGAAAACTTATTTGCAGGTGAAATTATTTTGGGGGAAGCTGTTCTACTGGAGCTTGATAGGGTTTTTTCACCCCCTCGTAAAAAGACCTCATTACATATAATTTAATAGGGGCATCACTATGTTACATGTAACGGCACTTGCTGTATAATGTTACATGTAACAAAAACTATATCCTGTAATCGAAAAAAATGACAGCGGCTACTAACTTAAGGGTTCAAAAACACCGAGCGCAGTTACGTGCAGCGGGGCTGCGTCCCATCCAAATATGGGTACCTGACACCCGTCAATCCTCATTTGCAGAGGAGTGTCGTCGTCAGTCCTTGCTGTTAAAAAACGATCCGCTTGAATCCGAAATAAAAGATTGGCTGGATGAGGTGCGCGACACTAAGGACTGGAAGTGAGGAGAGGGGATTTTGTAAAGGTATTTACCCCAGGCTCTTATGGCAAACCAAGACCAGCAGTGATTGTTCAATCTGATTTATTTAATCAGCATCCTTCAATATCTGTGTTGCCTTTATCGAGCGAGTTACGAAATGCACCTCTTTTTAGGGTACGCATTGAACCCACTGCAATGAATGGTTTAGACAAACTCTCAGAGGTGATGGTCGATAAAATTCAGACCATTCCGATTGAAAAGATTGGTGGAGAAATTGGACGCGCTTCGGATGAAGAAATGCTGGCGATTAACCGAGCGTTGGCAATATTTTTGGGGTTTGCTTAACCCGCCCGCTGCAAAGCGGGTGTCTCAAATACTCCCTCAAGACGATCTTCAAGCTCATCGCTGGCCTGCTTCATGGCGGCACGCATTTCATCATCAGGTTGCCAGTAGTTTCGGTTCGATGCTTCCATGAGACGATTCGCCATCCGCGCTGAGGCAGTCGGGTTTAGTTGCGCCAAACGCTCACGCATTTTGGGGTCCAGAATAAATGTTTGGGTGAGTTGTTTATAGACCCAAGGTTGAACTTGTCCTGTGGTGGCTGACCAGCCCATCGTATTGGTGATATGCACTTCAATCTGCCGAACGCCCTCATAGCCATGCTTTAGCATGCCTTCAAACCATTTAGGATTAAGCATCCGAGTTCTAGTTTCGAGTGATACCTGCTCCGACAGAGTTCTGACGACACCTTCGCCCTGAGTTTGATCGCCAATATAAACTGGAATTTCTTGCCCACCCTTTGCGCGTTTCACCGCTTTGGTAATTCCACCTAAGGTATCAAAGTAGTTATCAATGGTAGTGACACCGAGCTCCATGGACTCCAGATTCTGATAACTCATGGTGACATCGGCAAGCACGCTCTTGAGTAGGGCGTTATTGCAAACTGGCTTACCTGACTTGCCATAAGCAAAACCCTTACGTCGCATATAAGTCTCAGCGATTTCATCCTCTTCATCCCAAACGCTGTGCTCAACCAGATGATTAACATTGGCGCCATAGGTGCCATCCGCATTACCATAGACGCGTAGGGATGCAGTCTCTAAATCACAACCATGTTCTTGCATATAAGACAGGGCGTGCTTACGGATAAAGTTTTGCTCACTAGGCTCATCAGCCGATGCTGCCAAGAACGCAGCTTCTGCTAAAAGCTTAATTTGTAAAGGCATAAGATCTCGGAAGATGCCCGAGAGAGTAATCACCACATCAATACGTGGGCGACCAAGCTCCTCTAATGGGATTAGAGTGGCGCCCGCTAAACGACCATAACCATCGAAGCGGGGTAGTGCGCCTAAGAGTGCTAAAGCTTGACCAATCTGCCCGCCTTCAGATTTGAGGTTATCGCTTCCCCATAAGACAAGCGCGATTGATTCTGGGAGCGGATTACCATCATCCATATGTTTTTGCAAAATCTTTTGTGCTTGCTTAGCACCATCTTTAACTGCAAAAGCGCTGGGAATACGGAATGGATCAAAACCATGTAGATTACGACCCGATGGTAAGACTTCAGGATTGCGCATCACATCACCACCGGGAGCAGGGCGAATGAAGCGACCATCTAAGGCTCTGAGAAGCGCAGGAATCTCGGTCTCTTGCTGAATTTGTTGATTCCAGTACTGGAGTTTTTCTAGAGACTGCATTACTTCTTCTTTAGAAAACTCCTTAAGATCGGGATTCTTGTCCACAATCGTTTGGATCGACTTACCCTGAACTAACTGGGTAATCACTGAGTTGGGTAGAGCTTTATTAAAGGCGCCAATCGCCATGGCACTGAGCAAATCAACGCGCTCGGTCTCGCTTGGGGTCTCGCCCACAATGTGCATTCCATTGGGGATCAAGGTGTATTCCAGTTCTAAGATGTCTGCATACAACTTACCCACATAATGCTGTAGGGCTGCATCGTCTTTCAGATCCCATAGTGGATCAGCTTTACACAAATCCATTTGGGCGGCTTGAGCTTGGATCAAAACTGCCAAATCTTGATCCTCTTCATCACCACGTTGTTCGGGAGTGATCGCGCGCCAGCGCTCTACCGAACTTTTCAGATCAATCAAGCCTGCATAGATTCCTGATTGTGTTACAGGTGGTGTGAGATAACTAATTAAGGTGGCACCCGCACGACGTTTCGCAAGCGCACCTTCGGATGGATTATTAGAAGCATAAAGATAAAAGTTAGGGAGATCGTTAATGAGTCGATCAGGCCAGCAAGCACCACTCATTCCAGATTGCTTACCGGGCATAAACTCCAGGGCTCCGTGGGTGCCAAAGTGCAGGACTGCGTTAGCTGCAAAATCTTCGCGGATATAGCGATAGAAAGCCGAGAAAGCATGGGTGGGTGCGAAGCCTTTCTCAAACAAGAGACGCATGGGATCGCCCTCAAAACCAAAACCAGGTTGTACGGTCACCAAGACATTGCCGTATTGCTTACCCAATATAAAGATACCTGCACCATTGCTCCATTGTTTACCAGGAGCCGGCCCCCACTGCGCTTCAATCTCTTTTAACCAAGGCTCACGTCGGACGTGATCGTCGGCAGAGATAAGGGTATGTACATTTGCCTCAGATCCATATTGTTGAGCATTGCCCTCAATAATCTCTTTACGCAAAGCTTCAGCAGTTTCTGGAACAGTGACAGTGTAACCATCGGCCTGTAAACCCAACATCGTTTTATGCAGGGACTCAAAGACATTGAGATAGGCAGCTGTGCCGGTATGACCCGCATTCGGTGGGAAGTTAAAGATGACCAAACCAATCTTACGATTAGCTTTGTCAGACTTACGTAAAGCCACTAGCTTAGCGGTGCGTGCAGCCAGCATTGCGGTACGCTCCACGCAGGTAAACATATCTTGTGGATTATGTTCCTCGGTAAAGGTACAGCGTTGATGACAGCCTGTGCAGGTTGTGCCTGCTGCGCCAGGTCGTCCACCGTAAACCATTGGCTGCGTTGCGCCATCCAGTTCTGGAATGGCTACCATGATGGTGCTCTCAACCGGCATTAAGCCCCGATCTGATCCACCCCACTGCGGCAGTGTTTGAAACTCTACTGGGTGAGCAGCAATATAGGGCACATCGAGTTTGGCAAGGACCTCTTCGGCTGCTTTGGCATCGTTGTAAGCGGGGCCGCCTACTAAGGAGAAGCCGGTGAGCGAGATCACCGCGTCAACCATGATTTGATCATTTTTTATGAAGTAAGTATCGATTGCAGGGCGAGAGTCTAAGCCTGCCGCAAACGCAGGTACCACTTGTAAGCCCTGCGCTTCAAGCGCTGCAATCACTGGATCATAATGACCACTATTGCCTGATACTAAGTAAGAGCGTAGTAATAGCAAGCCAACCCGACCACGACTCTTTGAGTCTGGAATGATCTTAGGAAGATCGGCGAGTTTCTCGCTGAGGCGATTTTTCATACGCGGGTGATAAACGCCCAGATCGGGATACTCCACAGGATCGGTAGGCTTTGCTAAACCACGCAGTTGCTCACGTGGTCCAGATGCATAGCGATTAATGAGATAACTAAACAGATTAAAGATGTTTTCTTCGGAGCCACCTAACCAATACTGCAGAGTTAAAAAATAGACTCGAACATCTTGTGCTGTTCCAGGTACCCATCGCAAGATTTGAGGAATTAAGCGTAAGACCTTCATCTGCTTGGCGCCAGAACTTGTTTGTTTATCACCCTCTGTTTTAGCCTTAGGGCGTAATTTTTTGAGTATTGCCATTGGCCCACTAGCGGGCTTACTCATATCGAGCTTACCAATTTTGGTGAGCTTTACTACCTCGCCGGCAGACATTGCACAGACCATCGCATCGCAGTGATCTCGTTTTGCTTTGAGAGCCTCAAAGACGGGGAGGTAGTGATCCTCCATGAAGAGCATGGTGGCTAAGACAATATCGCCCGCCGCAATATCATCGAGCGCTTTTTGGGTTAACTCTGGATTGCCAGCGAATTCACTAGCCGCATGAATTTGGAGCGATAAGCCAGGAATGGCACGTTGGAGCTTAAATTGTGCACGTCTAGCAGCGCTATTTAGGTGCGTATCCATCGTCACCAATACCAAACGGATCGGTATTGCTATTTGTTTCGATTTCAGGGATGCGGCCATGACTTTTTAGCTCCAAAAAGGACTCCCCTTTTTATATTGGTTTCATATAGATGTGTCAACTTTTATTGACACTTTTAGATGTAATCAGCATTAAATCAAGGGTTTACCCTTAAAAGTAATCATTCATGGCGGTCTCTTGCCTATGGTTTTATAAAGATAGAAGCAAAAGAAATGGACTAAATAAGCCTGATTTTCAGTGGAGGTTTAGCTAGCCCCTAGTTCGAAATACCTTAAGAAAAGCGGAGATCGTATGGTTATTTGGCGATATGCAAGCCTCATCAAGGAAAAGTTATTTTCCAAGGATGAGCAGCAACAGAATATCAACCCCAGTCGTGCTGAGTGGGACGAGTGTGTTCATGAATCGGCCAATGACAGCAATCCCGACCGAATCTCGCAATTAGCAATGGATATTGGTAGTCGACCGCTTCGTACCAATGCAGGACCGAATGAACATTTAGATTGGCTGATGCAAACCATTGAGGCCAATGTCATCCCCCGTTTATTGATGACCCATGCTGGACACGCACAAGCCAGTACTGCACCAGTCATGAACGTTCGTTTGGATGACCAAACACGTGTCGAGGAGTTATCTCAGTTAGTGCTGCAAGATGACGCTAGTCGCGCAGCGCAATTTGTGCAAGAACTCTATGAACAAGGTGTACCCCTCGATGAAATCTACATGCGACTTTTAGCGCCTGTAGCACGTCGCCTAGGAACAATGTGGGAAGAAGATCAAGCCAGTTTTACTCAAGTTACCACCGGTATGTGGCGAATCAAGCAATTGGTCTATGACTTTAGCCCACTTTTTCAGGAGTTTGCGCGTACGGATGAGACGGCACCACATGCCATGCTGGTCCCCTTGCCGGGTTCACAACATACGCTAGGCCTTTTTATGGTGTCAGAGTTTTTCCGTAGGGGCGGTTGGAAAGTTTGGGGCGAGTTAGCAGCTAGTGAAGCTGATATTGTGACGGCCATCAAGACTCAACACTTTGATCTGGTCGGGCTATCGGTCAGCACTGAAGATCAACTTCCTGCCTTAGCACGATTTGTAGCCTTATTGAAAGAGGAATCTCTTAATCAAAAAATTGGGGTGATGGTTGGTGGTCCAATATTTATTGCCAAACCCGAACTTCGCAAAGAGGTTCAGGCAGATATCGTTGGGCTTGATGCAGAAGAATCTTTGGCGCAGGCTGAGTTTTTCTTGGAAAAAGCGAAAACTATTTAATCCTTGCAGTTTCCTATTAATGCACTGATAACCTAGCAATGCCTATGCAATCCTTCTTAATTGGTAGGGGATTGCAATTTTGTAATCGATCGATTACAATTGATCTATTAAAATTTCTGCATGATTACTGTATTAGAGACATCAATTTTTCGGGAATGGTTGGTTAGTATTAAAGATCTAGCAACGCGATTACGTTTGGCTAGGCGCCTTGAAAAGGCTCAACGTGGAAATTTAGGAGATATTAAGCAGTTAGCGAATTTTTTGTATGAGATGCGTGAATTTTTTGGTGCTGGCTGGAGAATGTACTATTTTCATCAGGATCCATTGATTATTGTGATGCTCAATGGAGGTGGTAAAAAATCTCAAGCAAGGGATATTAAATTAGCAAAGGCGCTAGTTATGGAACTTGAGTAATTCAATGAAATTATTAATAATGACTAAAAATTTGAATTGTTCTGAATTCGATATCGCTCGTTTACTGAAAAGTAAAAAAGCAATGACCGAATATTTAAATCAAGTCATTGCCGATGGGGACGATGCGGAGCTAGCTGCAGCCCTAGGGCATATTGCTAGGGCTAAAGGGATGGTAGAGATTGCCCAATCTAGCGGACTAAGCCGCGAGGCCTTATACAAAGCCCTAAAACCGAATACCAAGCCTCGTTTTGATACAGTCTCAAAAGTGATTCAAGCCTTGGGAATGAGGATCACTGTTCATACTTAGCTTTTTATTTGTTATCTTCATCACACCATAACTTACCACCAGTAGCCCAATCTTCTTTTTTGACATCCGTGATGATGATGTCAACAGAGCCTGCTGAGCAACCTAAGGTTTCACAAGTTACCCGAGTGACCTCGGCAACAAACTGACGTTTTTGTTCAACGGTACGACCTTCAAACAATTGCACATTAAAGGTTGGCATACCTATTCCTTTCGTAATGATTGGTATTAATCTTTATAGCTCTCATCAAATCGATCGAGCATGCGAAGTAGGGCAGGCCACTCGAGGACGCCTTCTTCGGCCCCATTGTCGTGCAACTCGTCAGCTGCTTTCTGAATCACACTTTGTTTCGGTGTGTATAAATCAGTCGAACTAAGTGCTGCTATCTGGATTTCACAGGCCTTAATCAGGGTTGCCATGACCACATAGGCTTCACCGATTGTTCTCCCCAGTGTCAGGGTGCCATGGTTTCGTAAGAGCATTGCAGGATGCTGACCTAAAGACTTGGTTAAGCGTTTTCCTTCAGTCTCGGTCAGAGCAACACCTTCGTAATCGTGATATGCAATATGGCCCATAAAGCGCATGGCATGTTGCGACAGAGGGAGCAGGCCCTTACTTTGCGCAGATACCGCAATCCCCGCGGTATTGTGAAGATGCATGACGCAGTGAGCATCTGGTCTTTCACGATGGACTGCCCCATGAATTGCGAAGCCGGTAGGGTTTACTTTGTATGGAGAGTTGGAGTCGATAATCTCGCCCCGTGTGTTGACCTTTACTAAATTAGATGCAGTAATTTCATCAAACTGATAGCCGAATGGATTGATTAGGTAGTGGTGAGGTTCGCCAGGAACGCATGCTGAGATGTGCGTATAAATCAAATCATCCCAGCCCTCAAACGCACAAAGCCGATAGCAGGCAGCTAAATCAATCCGAGTTTGCCGCTCTTCTGGACTCACGAGTTACTCATTATGGGTATCCGATTTACTCGGAAATTTATTCGAGGCATAACGAATCAAGGCATTAGCAAGTGCTAAAACAAAAATAGTGATTCCCATGAGCAGGATCCCCATATCTGCCTCATGCTTTGTTCCGACTAAATCAATAATCAGACGCGTGACCGCTGTGATGGCGATGTAGATCAAGAACCTTACTGGCATATGGTTAGTCTTGAAATAAATACCCACCATCGCACCGATTTCTAGATAAATAAAGAGTAGGAGTAGGTCTTGAACGGATGCATAGGGTTTTTGCATCATTTCAGCAAAACTCATACCGGCGGCCCAAACAGTAGCTGCGCCGATACCAAATAGGGCTATTCGGTGGAATAAGGAAACAAAGAGATTACCGGTAGGGATTAGCCAGGATTCGATCCGGTGCTCGATGTTTTTAATGTCTTTTGGGTTGTTTTCACTCATGACTTTCCCTTTGTTCGCTTAATTTGAGGTTTATATGCCTTATATTTAACCCTAAATTAACGACAAGCAGTTAATTGTTACTAAGAGGAGCAAGGTATGTCTCGTAATTACCCCTTTTCAGCCATTGTTGGTCAAGAGGATATGAAGTTAGCCATTCTAGTTGCCGCCCTTGATCCAAGCGTCGGGGGTGTCTTGGTAATGGGTGATCGTGGCACAGGTAAGTCAACTGCTGTGCGGGGCCTTGCTGCCTTGTTGCCCAATATGACTGTTGTTCAAAACTGCCCCTATGGATGTGATCCAAAAGCTATGGCGGGCGCTTGTGTAATTTGCGATACGCAATCTAGTTCCAAAGCAAAAGTAAAAACTGAAGTGCGTCCCGTGCCGGTGGTGGATCTGCCTCTTGGCGCGACGGAAGATCGCGTGCTTGGCGCCTTAGATATTGAGAAAGCGTTGACCTTAGGTGAAAAAGCCTTTGAACCTGGCCTATTAGCAAGAGCGCATCGTGGATTTTTATATATTGATGAAGTGAACCTACTGGATGATCATTTGGTGGATCTCTTAATTGATGTGGCTGCTTCGGGACAGAACGTCGTTGAGCGTGAGGGTTTAAGTGTGCGCCATCCAGCGCGCTTTGTATTGGTTGGCAGTGGTAATCCCGAAGAGGGCGAGTTACGCCCACAATTACTTGACCGCTTTGGTTTGGCTGTTGAAGTAAAGACACCCAGTGATATGGCAGGACGGGTGGAGATCATTAAGCGGCGCGATCAATTTGAGCGTAATCCTGAGGTCTTCTTAACGCTGTGGGAAAAAGAAGAAGAAAAGATCCGTGGACAAATGACCGCTGCCCGAAAAAAATTACCTACCGTGAAAGCCGACGATAAGTTACTAGAAGATGCTACTACCCTCTGTGCTCATCTTGGTACCGATGGCTTACGTGGCGAGCTCACATTATTGCGCGCTTCCCGTGCTGTAGCAGCATTAGAGGGTAAAAATAAGGTAAGCCGCGAGCATCTTAAACGCATTGCAGTACCTGCTTTACAGCATCGCTTACGCCGAAATCCACTCGATGAGTCCAGTTCTGCAACCCGCGTACAACGCGCACTTGATGAACTCTTCGCTTAATTAATGACCGAGCACTGGTTAGCGTATCTGCAGCTTGCACAGTTAGTAGTGCTTGCTCCCCATCATTTTGGGGGAGTCATCGTGCGCTCACGTTCTGGTCCGGTGCGTGATCGCTGGCTAGGCGCCCTTGAGAAAATAGCTGTGCAGCAAGGCTTGTTAGTACCCTTACGAAAAATACCGAGCAATATTACCGACGAGAACTTACTTGGTGGCCTCGATATTGAATCTACTCTCCAACAAGGCAGACCAATCTTACGTGAGGGCCTGTTAGCTAAATGTGATCAAAGTATTGTGGTCCTACCAATGGCCGAGCGCCTTGAGATGGGCGTGGCTGCCCGCATTTCAACTGCATTGGATCACGGCAGGATTCAGCTAGAGCGTGATGGCCAGAGTAAAACCATGGTGTGTCGTATTGGGGTGATTGCGCTTGATGAAAGTATTGAAGACGATGAGCACGTCAACCCAAAATTAATGGAGCGCTGTGCCTTTCACATTGATCTCGATGGGTTTGCTTGGCGATCTCTGCCGGATGAAGAGGTGGATAAAGAGTTTAGTGATTTTGATCCAAGTCGAGTGCAGACTCGTCTCACTGAGATTCACCTCGAGGACGATCAAATTGATGCGCTTGTGGGGATTGCAATTCAATTAGGAATCCCATCTATTCGTGCTGTGCAATTTACAGTACGGACTGCACGTTACTTAGCTGCACTAGACTCTCTTTGGGCGGGAACAATACCAAGTAGGGAACATATAGAGCGTGCAGTGAGTTTAGTGTTGATCCCACGGGCCACCCAAATGCCCGATCAATCCGATGATGAGCAGAACAGTGATGAGACCCCACCGCCTGAGGCTGATGATGATCAAGCTGAAGAATCAAATACCCCGCAAACTCCCGATGAAGAGGTGCTCGAGGATCAAATATTAGAAGCTGCACGTGCGAGTATTCCTGCTGATCTGTTGGCACGTTTGGCACAAATTGCAATGGCAAGGCAAAAAAATAGTTCTGCAGGTAAGGCAGGCGTTAGTCAGATGAGTAGTAAACGTGGCCGCCCAATGGGTTCTATGGCAGGAATGCCCCGAGCAAGAGGCACACTAAGCTTGATTGATACCCTGCGAGCCGCAGTTCCATGGCAAGCTATGCGACGTCGCGAGACAGCGAACAAAAATCGGATTGGCCACCCATGTGTGCTCATTCAAAAAGATGATTTCCGTATCAAGCGCTATCGTGAGCGCACGCAAACCTTAACAACATTTGTAGTGGATGCATCAGGGTCATCGGCAATGAACCGTTTAGCCGAAGCCAAGGGTGCAGTTGAGCTTCTCTTAGCAGAGTGTTATGTGCGGCGCGATCAAGTAGCTTTGATTGCGTTTCGAGGAAGTGAGGCTGAACTGTTACTGAGCCCTACGCGTTCACTGGTTAGAGCAAAGCGATCTTTGGCAAGTTTGCCTGGCGGGGGTGGCACTCCTTTAGCACGTGCGATTGACTCGGCATATCAATTGGCTAAAGCATCTCTTAAAAAAGGGATGACCCCAACCTTAGTATTTTTAACCGATGGGCGCGCTAATATTGCTCGCGATGGTACTCCAGGTAGAGCCCAAGCCCAGATCGATGCCGAGCAATCGGCTCGTATGGCAGCGCAAGTCAAGGTACGTAGCTTATGGATCGATACTTCTCCGCAGGCACGCGAGGAAGGTCAACACATTGCTCATTTGATTGGATCCTATTATTTACCTTTGCCCCATGCGGGTGCGCAAGAATTATCTCAGGCCGTGATCCAAGTTTTACATCAATAGCAATTATTTTTTTAGGGTACGCAATTCGCTCAAGATTAAATCTGCACTCTTGGCAGTTTCTACTTCGTGCATGATGTGCCCACCTTGCCAATGAATTACGCTTGAATTGGGGAAGTATTGCCGAATAATTTTTTGTAAGCCGATTTCAGGAACCCATTGATCACTTTCGCCAATCACCCAAATTAATTTGGTGGGTAATTTAGCGCTTGCATTTAAGACCTGATCAATATTCGCTGAAGCCATAAAGTTCATTGCGCCACGCACGTGATCGGGAGAGGTAAATAAGCGCCGGTAGTAATTCCGATTGGTCTCGGGCAAATTCGTATTGGTTGAGTCAAGCAAGCGATCGGTCATGCCGCTCATAGGAGCTAGCTTTGCCAAAATAGATGCCAGTGTGGCTGATTTTGTGACCGGGCCCAACATCGGACCAAAAAATTGGGTGTAGCTGGCTGGTGGCGGGATTAGCGATGGATTAAAACCAATAATGATTTGTGGTTTTACCTTGGCTTGAACAGCAAATGCCAGCGCGAGCGGCGCACCCGCAGAATGGCCAACCACCATGGTCGGCCATGGTAGCTTTAGCTCAGCGATTAGCCCAATTAAATTACTCGCAATCTCTTCGAGTTTTAGATCCTCCACTGAAGCACCCTGTGTGAAGGCGTGACCCGGCAAGTCGACATTTAAGATTTGGGCCTCTGGATTTAGGAGTGGAGTGAGATCTGCCCATGAGTGGGTTGAGGATCCAGTGCCATGCAATAACAAAATAAGCGGCCCTTTTCCAGAGATTTGAACATGCCAATGAAGCCCGCCTATCTGCACCGAGCGGCTGATCTGACGGTTTGGCCAGTCGTACGGAATGCGATTGATGGAGTTCATCAGGGTTTTCCCTAGTTAAAGTGCATTGACCCAAGAACCTTGGGTGTCTATATTCGTAATCATAATAAGTGTAAAAAAATATTTACATCTATTTTTGGTATTTCCAGTTCGTCAACCACAACAGAAAGCAAGCCATGACCCTTAAAAGTTCTCCTACTCACGAGATGCTAAAGCGGATTGAGAAAGGCTTGCATCAAGCTCTGGCAATAGCAGAGTCTAAGACAGCCCCGCAAAATTTACAAAAAGCCTTGCACCATTCTATTTTTCCAGGCGGTGCACGCATACGACCCCAATTATGTTTAGCAGTTGCTACTGCATGCGGTGATGATGATCCTGCCTTATCCACTGCGGCGGCAAGCGCTATTGAGTTATTGCATTGCGCCTCCTTAGTACACGATGATCTCCCGTGTTTTGATAATGCATTAGTAAGACGTGGGCAAGCATCCGTACACGCAGCATTTGGAGAACGTGTTGCAGTTCTTGCTGGCGATGCCTTAATCGTATTGGCATTCCAATATATAGCGAGTTGTAGTATGCGTTCGCCATTACGCTTAGCCCCCGTGTTGCGTACGATTGCAGCATCAGTTGGCGCACCGCATGGAATTGTGGCAGGACAAGCTTGGGAGTGCGAATCCAAAGTGCAACTCAAGCAATATCAAAAAGAGAAAACTGGATCTTTATTTGAAGCAGCAACTGCGGCTGGTGCACAGGCAGCAGGTGCCGATGCCGATACCTGGAAACCCCTAGGTGAATGGTTGGGCGAGGCCTATCAAGTTGCTGACGATATCCGCGATGTATTAGCCGATCAAGCCTTAATGGGTAAACCCCAAGGACAAGACATTACGCACGACAGACCAAGCTCTGCAAGGGATCTCGGCCTAGTAGGTGCTGTGCAGCATTTTGATGAATTGGTATACAAAGCAATTAACTCAATCCCAAGTTGTAAGGGCGAGAAGATGTTACGTGGCTTAGTTGCAAAAGAGGCTGAGCGATTAATCCCTGAGTCATGGTTTGCAACTACGAATCGACCATTGCATCACCATGCAACCGTTTGATCGTGTGTCTGGAGACTCACCCCCTTCCTCTCATTCGCTACTCGATGCATTTATAGATTGGCGAAATTCTTTAATTGCATCATCTCGCTTTCAGAGATGGGCTGCACGTTTTCCATTCACTAGGTGGATTGTTCGTAGAAAAGCAGCATCACTCTTTGATGTGATGGCTGGCTTTGTATATTCACAAATATTACTTGCGTGTGTGCGTGTTAATGTATTTGAACTTCTAGCACACGGTGCATTATCAAAAGCAGATTTACAAAAACAGATTGCGCTACCCGAGTCCGGATTAAGTCGTTTACTAGATGCTGCGGTGGCGATTCGTTTGCTCACAAAGAGAAAAAACGGCCACTACGCTTTGGGGATGTTGGGCGCACCATTGGTGGGTAATCGCGCACTACTTGACATGATTATTCATCATGGCGATTTCTATCGCGATCTACAAGACCCATTAGCTTTGTTGCGCGGAGATGTAGCTGGTAAAGCAGTGATGGCAGAGTACTGGCCCTATATCAATGGGGAAGATGACCCAAGCCCAGAATCATTATCTGCTAATCGTGTTGCAGACTACTCGCGACTGATGGCGCATACCCAGCCTTTGGTAACCGCCGAAGTGATTGATTCTTATTCATTTGTAAAACACAAACATCTATTAGATATTGGTGGCGGTCAGGGCGCTTTTGTCAGTCAGCTAGTCGAGCTCTATCCACAACTTCAATGCACTATTTTTGACCTCCCGGGTGTCGCTGAGTTAGCGAATACTCACATTAATGAATTAGGTTTATCCAATAAAATCAATGCTTTAGGTGGAAATTTTTTTCAGGGAGAGTTGCCCAAGGGGGCTGATATTGCCACCTTAATCCGGGTCATCTTTGATCATGACGACAGCCGGGTTTCAATCCTTTTACGTAATGTATTCAATGCCTTAGAGCCTGGCGCTAGCCTCATTTTGGCCGAACCCATGGCGGGCACTCCAGGCCAAGAGGCAATGGGAGACGCCTATTTTGGCTTCTATTTGCTTGCGATGGGTCGAGGTCGACCAAGAACTCAGGCTGAAATCAGCGCTATGTTGCAAAAGGCTGGTTTTGAGTCCATTTCATTATTGCCATCCGCTATTCCATTAAATGCCCAAATTTTGCATTGTAAAAAACCAATGTTTTCAGTGGCTTAGCTTTTTATAGGGGTAAATTCCCCATAAAGCCTTGTAAATATTAGGGAGTATTAGTAGAAACACCTACATGACATTGCGGCAAAAGTAGTGAAGAATGCATTATGTAAATAAATATTTACACATTTAGTATGTAAATTAGAAATGACACTATGAACACAAATTATCAAGCCAAAGCCGTCGTGCTCGAGAAGCCCGAGAGCATTGTCTTGAGCGATCTGCAGTTATCACCCGTCACTGAAACCGATGTCGTGGTGGATATTGAGTGGAGTGGGATTAGTACGGGAACTGAAAAATTATTGTGGAGCGGTCGCATGCCCCACTTCCCTGGAATGGGATATCCCTTAGTACCCGGTTATGAATCCGTCGGAAAAATTTATCAAGCAGGTATACGTTCTGGATATAAACCAGGGCAACGTGTATTTGTCCCAGGCGCTCGTTGCTTTGGCGATGTAAAAGGTTTATTTGGGGGCGCAGCATCGCGCGTGGTAGTGCCAGCGAGTCGAGTCATTGGGGTTGGTAGCAAATTAGGCCCAGAGGCGGTCCTCTTTGCACTCGCCGCAACCGCTCATCACGTCACCGCATCGGAAGGAAGTCAGCAGCCTGATTTGATTATTGGTCATGGCGTTCTGGGACGATTAATTGCGCGCATTGCAGTACTTGCTGGCAAGAGCCCCGTGGTTTGGGAGGTCGATGCTGATCGCCGCACTGGAGCAATTGGCTATGAAGTGATTGATCCAAAAGCAGATCAGAAGCGCTATTACAAAACGATTGTGGATGTGAGCGGTGACGCTTCATTACTAGATACCTTGATTTCATGTTTGGCTCCTGGCGGTGAGATTGTCTTGGCCGGTTTTTATGACGCACCAATGACTTTCTCATTCCCGCAGGCGTTTATGCGTGAAGCACGGATTCGGGTGGCAGCCCAATGGCAACCAAAAGATTTGCTCGCAGTGAAGAACTTAGCCGAGTCTGGTCGTTTATCGCTTGATGGTTTGATTACCCATCATGCATCACCGCATCAAGCTGATCAGGCATACCGCCAAGCATTTAGTGACAAAGATTGTTTAAAGATGGTCCTAGATTGGAGAACTTTGCAATGAGCCCAGTAAGCGCAAAACTAGAAGGTGTGCCAGCAGAAGCAACGGTGCAATTCATGAACCTCAAGAAAGAGGCTGCAATGGAACCAGATCCAGTCCATAAGGGACCGGTGACCAAAGAAACACAGATCATTGCTATTTATGGCAAAGGCGGAATTGGTAAAAGTTTTACCCTAGCAAACTTGTCCTACATGATGGCTCAACAAGGTAAGAAGGTTCTCTTGATTGGCTGTGATCCAAAGAGCGATACAACCTCATTGCTATTTGGAGGTAAGGCATGCCCAACCATCATTGAGACCTCCTCTAAGAAAAAACTTTCTGGTGACTCTGTTTCGATTGGCGATGTGTGCTTTAAACGCGATGGTGTATTTGCGATGGAATTGGGTGGCCCAGAAGTAGGACGCGGCTGCGGTGGTCGCGGAATTATTCATGGTTTTGAGACCCTTGAAAAACTCGGCTTTCATGATTGGGGTTTTGATTACGTTCTCTTGGATTTCTTAGGCGACGTGGTCTGCGGCGGATTTGGTTTGCCAATTGCACGGGATATGTGCCAGAAGGTTATCGTGGTTGCTAGCAATGATTTGCAATCACTCTATGTGGCCAATAATGTTTGCTCTGCAGTTGAGTACTTCCGCAAACTCGGGGGTAACGTTGGCGTTGCTGGCATGGTGATTAATAAAGATGACAGCACGGGCGAAGCACAGGCTTTTGCAGAGCGTGCTGGTATTCCGGTCTTAGCAGCAATTCCAGCACACGACGATATTCGTCGCAAGAGTGCCAGTTACGAAATTATTGGACGCCCTGGAACACAGTGGGGCCCACTTTTTGAAGAGTTGGCGAAGAATGTTGCTGAAGCACCCCCAATGCGTCCAAAGCCACTAAGTCAAGATGATTTACTAGGACTATTCTCAGCCGACATCACAGGGCGTGATTATGTGCTTGAGCCCGCAACGACAGTTGACATGATGGGCAAAGACACAGTGATTAAGAAGAGCTTAGAAGTGGTTTACGACAAAGTTTAAAACAGATGACCAAGCCAATCATCCCCATCGTCCCAGAGCAATTGGTGGCCGACCCATCCAAAGGGGATGGTATGGGTTGTCATGCTGGTGAGAAACAAATGATGGCTGCCGCAAAGTCGGCTGGCAAAGGAGAAGTATTACAGCGTTATGCGCAAGACTATCCAAAGGGTCCGCATGATCAACCACAAAGTATGTGTCCTGCGTTTGGTTCACTCCGTGTTGGTTTGCGTATGCGTCGTACTGCAACGATTTTGTCAGGCTCGGCATGCTGTGTCTATGGCTTAACCTTTACCTCTCATTTTTATGGTGCACGCCGCAGTGTTGGTTATGTACCGTTTAATTCTGAGACCCTGGTAACAGGAAAATTATTTGAAGATATTCGGGACTCGGTGCATGAGCAAGCGGATCCTGAAAAATATGATGCTATTGTGATCATTAATTTATGTGTACCGACTGCCAGTGGTGTCCCACTGCAATTGTTACCAAAAGAAATTAATGGCGTTCGCATTATTGGCATTGATGTTCCAGGCTTTGGTGTACCAACTCATGCAGAAGCCAAAGATGTCTTAGCGGGCGCTATGTTGCAATATGCACGCAATGAGATTATGGCTGGCCCAGTGCAGGCCCCACGCACCGGAGTGCAAAGCAAACCCACCATCACTCTATTGGGTGAGATGTTCCCAGCCGATCCTGCAGTGATTGGTTCGATGATCGAGCCGATGGGTTTGGCTGTGGGCGCAACTGTACCTACGAGAGAGTGGCGCGAGTTATATCAAGCCTTGGATTGTAAAGTGGTTGCAGCAATCCATCCTTTTTACACCGCTAGTATTCGTGAGTTTGAAGCAGCAGGCCGTTCGATTGTCGGTTCTGCACCAGTCGGTTACGAAGGCACGGCTGCATGGTTAGAAGCCATTGGTAAAGCAACCAATACTCCACAAGAAAAAATTAATGCCGCTAAGCATAAGATACTTCCTGCCATTAAAGCAGTGCTTGGGGCAACTCCTATTAAAGGACGTATTACCTTAAGTGGCTACGAAGGATCTGAACTCTTGGTTGCTCGTCTTTTAATTGAGAGTGGCGCAGATGTCCGTTATGTGGGTTCAGCATGTCCTCGTACGGTTTGGAGTGATGCAGATCGTCAATGGTTGGAAGCAAAGGGCGTGCAGGTTCAGTTCCGCGCATCGCTTGAGCAAGACTTGGCTGCGATGGCAGAGTTTCAGCCTGATCTCGCAATTGGTACAACACCTGTTGTGCAGGCAGCCAAGCAGGCATCTATTCCTAGTTTGTATTTCACAAATCTTATTTCGGCAAGACCGCTGATGGGTCCCGCAGGAGCTGGCTCATTGGCGCAAGTAATTAATGCGGCGATTGGTAATCAAGCACGCTTTGATGAGATGAAGGCTTTCTTTGGGGATGTAGGCGCTGCTCACAATGCAGGTGTTTGGGAAAGTATTCCAAAAGATCGCCCTGAGTTTAAGGCCGAGACCCGTCGCAAACTAGAAAAAGCAATTAAGAAGCGCAAAGCCGAGGAGATGATCTGATGTATGTGATTGATCACGATCGTGCTGGTGGCTACTGGGGAGCTGTGTATGTCTTTACAGCCATCAAGGGATTGCAAGTAGTGATTGATGGTCCAGTGGGTTGCGAGAACTTACCAGTCACTTCGGTCTTGCATTACACCGATGCGTTGCCTCCCCATGAGTTACCGATTGTGGTGACTGGCTTAGCTGAAGAGCAATTAGGTCGTGAGGGAACTGAAGGTTCGATGAAGCGTGCGCATGCAACCCTTGATCCTGATTTACCTGCCGTGGTGGTGACCGGATCGATTGCCGAGATGATTGGTGGTGGCGTTACTCCGGAAGGAACCGCTATTGCCCGCTTCTTGCCTAGAACAATTGATGAAGATCAGTGGCAGTGCGCGAATCGTGCCATGTATTGGTTGTGGTCTGAGTATGGCGTGAAGAATGTGCCCGAGCGTAAACCTCGCAAAGAAGGTGAAAAGCCCCGTGTCAATATTATTGGACCGGCTTATGGGACCTTCAATATGCCAAGTGACTTGGCTGAGATCCGTCGTTTGGTTCAAGGCATTGGTGCCGAAATTAATATGGTATTTCCATTAGGAAGCCATTTGGCAGATGTCTCTCGTTTGGTGGAGGCAGATGTTAATATTTGTATGTACCGTGAGTTTGGGCGCATGCTGTGCGAAGCGCTTGAACGGCCATACCTTCAGGCACCAATTGGGCTACATAGCACCACGAAGTTCTTACGTAAATTAGGTGAATTGCTTGATTTAGATCCCGAGCCATTTATTGAGCGCGAGAAGCACACCACGATTAAACCAATTTGGGATCTCTGGCGCTCTGTGACTCAGGATTTCTTTGGTACCGCTAATTTTGCAGTCGTGGCCAACGAGACCTATACCCGTGGTATTCAGAATTTCTTTGAAACTGAAATGGGTCTGCCATGCAGCTTTGCGGTCTCGCGTAAACCCGGTGAGAAGACTGATAGCGAATCTATTCGCAAGCTCGTAAAAGAAAAATCGCCCTTGGTGCTGTTTGGTAGTTACAACGAGCGCATGTATATGGCTGAAGCAGGTAGTAAGGGAATGTATATTCCAGCCTCTTTTCCGGGTGCAGTGATTCGTCGTCATACCGGTACTCCATTTATGGGCTATGCCGGCGCAACCTATTTAATCCAAGAGTTTTGTAATGGACTCTTTGATGCTTTATTCCATATCTTGCCTTTGGCAACCGATATGGATAAGGTCGATTCCACCTTGGCTCGTAGCAAAGCAGCCAACTCCTTCCAATGGGATGGGGATGCTCAAACGATGGTGGCGAACTATGTTCAGAAGCAACCGGTCTTAGTGCAAATCTCAGCCGCTAAACAATTACGTGATCGCGTAGAGCGCGATACCGAATCATCCGGTGAAGAGCGGGTAACTGTAGAGCGTGTCCGCATCTCATGCCCTGAAATTGTGCAAGAGAAGACTCAAACCCCTATTACGGAGAAAGTATGAGTATGACTACTTTCTCCCAAACCGAATATGGCAGTTTGCTGCCATATGCCCTTGTCGCGCGGGCTTTGCGCGGTGCTAGCCGAAAGGCTAATTTTGAAGGAGGGATCTCGAATGAGTGATCACAGAGGCTCTATTTCTGGTCTTACCGACGACGAGGCGAAAGAATTTCACCAGTTTTATGTCCAAGGTTTGGTCGGGTTTACTGCAATAGCGGTCATTGCGCACATTTTGGTGTGGGCATGGCGTCCTTGGTTCCACTGAAATAGGAAGTAACAACGTAAAGGCAATGATATGAAAGATATCCATTTAGAAAACACAATGCAGGAGATGGTTAAGAACGATTCAATCACGTTTAGGACGATCTTCGTCTTGTGTTTTGTGGTGTGTTTTGTGCTTGCGCTCTTTACAGCGTTCTTACCTGGTAAGTGGAGCTCCTGGCTTCCAGGAGCCGAGGAGAAGTCAATGATCGACGGCGTAAGGTCAGCTGTTTATAGCTTTATGTCGTACTTAACTTAGGAGAAATACCATGTGGAGAATTTGGAAACTATATGACCCATTAAGGGCTATGGCAATTCAAGGAATCTTCCTGTTTGGTTTGGCAGCAATGATTCATTTAATTCTGCTAAGCACAGTGCGTTTTAATTGGCTCGATGGTTTAAGTCAAGCTGAGTACGTTAAACAAACTGGTAATAGTGGAGCAGCAAAACCACCAGCAGCACCAGCAAAGTAGTGTGCAGGATGAAAACCATGGTAGATAAGACTTGAAATTTAATCGAGCCTTATCTACCAATTTATGGAAGGAATAAAAAATGGCCATGCTCAGTTTTGAGAGAAAGTACCGAGTCAGAGGGGGAACTCTTGTTGGTGGAGATCTATTTGATTTTTGGGTAGGCCCTTTTTACGTCGGATTTTTTGGTATTACGACGATCTTCTTTTCCTTCTTAGGAACAGCATTAATTCTATGGGGAGCCTCACAAGGGACCACATGGAACCTGTGGCAAATTAATATTGCGCCACCAGACCTCAAATATGGGCTTGGGGCAGCGCCTTTAATGGAAGGTGGCTTGTGGCAACTAATTACGATCTGCGCTCTGGGAGCGTTTGGATCTTGGGCTTTACGTGAAGTCGAAATCTGTCGCAAATTAGGAATGGGTTTTCATGTACCAGTTGCGTTTTCGATGGCAATCTTTGCCTACTTCACCTTGGTTGTGATACGTCCAGTGTTAATGGGTGCATGGGGACATGGATTTCCATATGGCATCCTGAGTCACCTCGACTGGGTCTCGAATGTGGGTTATCAATATCTACACTTTCATTACAACCCAGCGCATATGATTGCGATTACCTTATTTTTTACAACTACCTTGGCACTCGCAATGCACGGTGGCTTGGTTTTATCTTCCACTAATCCGCAAAAGGGCGAGTTTGTTAAAACCCCTGAGCATGAAGATACTTTTTTTAGAGATTTAATTGGTTATTCAGTAGGGACCCTAGGGATTCATCGTTTAGGTTTGTTCTTGGCATTAGCAGCAGTATTTTGGAGTGCAGTGTGCATTGTGATTAGTGGACCATTTTGGACTCGTGGCTGGCCGGAGTGGTGGGGTTGGTGGTTAAACCTCCCTATTTGGTCATAAGAATAAGAATCGAGGAAATCAATCATGGACTATCAAAATTTATTTACTCAGGTTCAAGTCGTTGCCGAACCACATCATGGATCGCATCTAAACCCTAGAAAAGATGAGCGCGAGCGTATTGGCCAACCATTCTTGGTACATCTCTTTGGTAGGTTAGGAAATGCGCAAATTGGACCAGTCTATTTAGGAACAATCGGGATTGCCTCCTTATTTTTTGGCATGATTGGTTTTCAGATTATTGGCTGGAATATGCTGTCTTCAGTTAACTGGGATCCGATTCAGTTTATTCGCCAACTCTTTTGGTTATCGCTTGATCCACCACTGCCTAAACATGGCCTTAGCCTGGTCATGCCACTGTCGGAGGGTGGCTGGTGGATGATGGCTGGTGCATTCTTAACAGCCTCGATCTTGTTGTGGTGGTGGAGAACGTATCGACGTGCGATTGCATTAGGCATGGGAACACATATCGCCTGGGCATTCTTAGCAGCTATTTGGTTATTTTTAGTACTCGGATTCTTTCGCCCACTCTTAGTGGGAAGTTGGAGTGAGGGCGTTCCCTTTGGGATCTTCTCGCACTTGGATTGGACCGCCGCATTCTCATTACGTTACGGTAATTTGTTCTACAACCCATTCCATATGTTATCGATTGTCTTCCTCTATGGTTCGGCACTCTTATTTGCCATGCACGGTGCCACTATCTTGGCAGTCGGTCGATATGGTGGAGAGCGTGAGATTGAGCAAATTGTGGATCGGGGAACCGCATCAGAGCGCGCTGGCTTATTTTGGAGATGGACCATGGGCTTTAATGCCACGATGGAATCCATTCACCGTTGGGCTTGGTGGTTTGCAGTCCTCGTCCCATTAACAGGTGGTATCGGAATTTTATTAACAGGCACCGTGGTTGATAACTGGTATCTGTGGGCAGTCAAGCATGGTGTTGCACCTGCTTACCCGGATGTTTATAGCATCCCCACAGTCGATCCGTCAGCGACCTTTGTGCCACCCCCACCTGTTGCAAAATAAGGAGCACGACATGAACTCGATCAAACGTGTATTGAGCCTCGCTGCTCTCGCGTCCGCGACTCTGATCTTATCTGCCTGCGAAAGACCACCCGTAGAGTCAGTGCAAAATGGCTTTAGAGGAACTGGGATGGCATCTGTCTATAACCCACGGACTCTGGCGGCTGAAGCAGAAAAGAATGCGGTGCCTGCCTCGATTCCAGCTTCCGCTGATGGACCTAAAGCAGGAGCGGTCTATAAAAATGTCAAAGTGTTAGGTAATCTAAGTGTTGCACAGTTCACCAATTTTATGGTGGCGATGACCAGTTGGGTTGCCCCTGAGCAGGGTTGTGCGTATTGCCATAACGTGGCTAATTTTGCTGAAGAGGGTATGTATACCAAAACTGTTTCTCGTAAGATGATTCAGATGACCCAGCGTATTAACGTGGAATGGAAGTCCCATGTGGCAGAGACTGGTGTTACCTGCTATACCTGCCATCGTGGTAACAATATTCCACAAAACGTTTGGTTTACTGACCCTGCTAAACCTCAGGGTAGTGGGTTCTTAAGTGGTAAGAATGGTCAAAATACGCCATCACCATCGGTTGGATTAAGCGATCTTCCTTACGATCCCTTTACGCCCTATTTGTTAAAAGCAGAGAACATTCGCATGAATGGCCCAACGGCATTACCAACTGGTAATAAGAACAGCATTCAAGATACGGAGAAGGTCTTTGGCTTGATGGTACATATGTCAACTTCACTTGGCGTAAATTGTGCGTACTGTCATAACACCCGAGCGATGCCTGAGTGGTCACAAAGCCCACCGCAACGCATGACTGCTTGGTATGGCATTCGTATGGTCCGAGATCTTAACAATAACTATATGGTGCCGCTGACCAGCGTATTCCCAGCACATCGATTGGGGCCTGAAGGAGATGTTCTAAAAAATAATTGCGCAACCTGTCACCAAGGGGCATATGAACCACTGTATGGTGTATCGATGCTCAAAGACTATCCTTTCTTAACTGGCACACCGGCACCGCGCGCGGCACCAAAGTCAGATGAGAAAAAAACATTAACGATGAAGTGAAGATGATATAAGCGGTAATTAATGGCGTCCTCGTGGCGCCATTTTTTTCTCAACACAAATATATGCTCAAACGTACATACTTTCCTAGTGATGATCGGCCTATTGCGGTAGTCATTGGCAGCGGCTTTGGCGGTTTAGCAGCAGCTATTCGGTTATCCCATAAAGGCTACCGCGTGAAGATTTTAGAGAAGCTGGATAAACCTGGCGGGCGCGCTTATGTGTATCAGCGCGATGGCTATACCTTTGATGCTGGCCCAACCATTATTACAGCACCATTTCTGTTAAAAGAGCTCTGGGAGTTGTGCGGTGAAAAACTAGAGACCGATGTTGATTTGCGCTTGATGGATCCCTTCTACCGAATTCGTTTTGACGACGGCACTCACTTTGATTACACCGGGGATTTGCAGCGCATGCGCGAAGAGGTTGCCAAGTTCAGCCCTTCCGATTTACCAGGTTACGATCGCTTTTTAGCAGAGGCTGAGAAGTGCTATCAGCTGGGCTTTGAAGAGCTTAGTCATGTTGCGTTTGATTCCTTAAGCGACGTTGCAGAAGCGCTTCCTTCTATGATTAAGATGAAGGCATGGGAAAGTATTTATACCTTAGTAGCGCGCCATTTAAAGAATGACAAATTACGTCAAGTGATGAGTTTTCATCCGCTCTTGATCGGTGGTAATCCATTCTCGGTCACAGCCGTGTATTCACTGATTAATTCTTTAGAACGCAAACATGGAGTCTTCTCTGCCATGGGAGGAACCGGTGCTTTGATCAAAGGCTTAGTTCGTCTATTGGGTGATTTGGGTGTAAGCGTGCAATGTAATACTGAAGTAAAACGAATTGAAGTTCGTGACGGCAAAGCGGTTGGGGTCAGCCTAGCGGATGGCGATTTTGTGCCAGCCGATATTGTGGTGTCAAATGCCGATGCTGCATGGACCTACCAGAAACTGATTGAGCCACAACACCGAAGAGTTTGGACTGATAAAAAAGTAGAGCGTAGCAAGTACTCGATGAGCTTATTTGTTTGGTACTTTGGTACCAATCGCCAATATCACGATGTACCCCATCATATGATTTTATTGGGTAAGCGTTATCGGGAGCTACTAACGGACATCTTTAAGCGTAAAGTCCTAGCCGAAGACTTTAGTTTGTATTTGCATCGACCTACAGCAACCGATCCGAGTTTGGCTCCGGATGGGCACGATACTTTCTACGTACTTGCACCAGTCCCTAATTTAGATAGTGGTACAAACTGGCAAGAACAGGCCGAGCCTTATCGACAAGCCATCGCACAGTATTTGGACCAATCGGTATTGCCAGGTTTACAAGATCATGTGACCACCTCTTTCTTAATGACCCCGCAAGATTTTCAGGATCGACTGTTATCGGTAAAGGGCGCAGCCTTCGGTTTTGAACCATTGCTCCTACAAAGTGCGTGGTTTAGGCCTCATAACCGTAGTGAGGATGTAAAAGGTTTATACATGGTCGGTGCGGGCACACATCCTGGGGCAGGGATACCAGGCGTCTTGTCGTCTGCTAAGGCTTTGATGTCCGTTGTTCCACACCCAGTCAACGTTGCGACAGGATATGCCAAATGAATCGTAGCTCAAACCACTTTGACGATGATTTAAATCAATGCGTGGAGACCATGCGTGACGGCTCAAAATCCTTCTTTGCCGCTTCGCGTGTCCTCCCAAGTCGCGTGCGTGATCCTGCTACCGCTCTATATGCCTTTTGCCGAATCACTGACGACATTGCCGATGCGGCCGATGCTACTGCGGAATCTATCCATACCCTGCGAGAGCGGCTTGATGCGATTTATGCAGGAGACCCCGGTGATGTTCCTGCAGATCGAGCACTCTCCGAAGTGGTTAGAGCATTTGATATTCCGAAAGAACTTCCTCTTGCCTTAATTGAGGGTTATGAGTGGGATACGCAATACCGGACTTATGAGACCTTTGATGATCTATTAGATTACTGCGCACGCGTTGCGGGTACTGTTGGTGCCATGATGTGTTTGATTATGGGTAAACGCGAGCCAGAGACCTTAGCGCGAGCGTGCGATCTTGGTTTAGCAATGCAATTAACGAATATTGCGCGAGACGTGGGTGAAGATGCTTTAAATGGCCGTGTCTATCTTCCCTTGCAATGGCTAAGAGAAGAAGGTATTAACAAAGAAGAGTGGTTACAAAACCCTCAATTTAATGAAGCCCTTTCCAGAGTAGTGGCGCGATTATTAAAAGAAGCAGATCTACTTTATAAACAGGCTGAGATTGGCATTAGTGAGTTACCGTGGGACTGTCGACCCGCGATACAGGCAGCCCGTTTGATTTACGCCGAGATCGGCCGTGAGCTAGAACGCTTAAATCTTGATTCTGTATCGGTACGCGCTGTGGTCTCGAAGCAGCGTAAATTAGTTCTGCTGACACACGCAGCCTCGGCGATCATTGCTAAGTTCTCGAATCGCCGCTTGGCAAAAGAGGCCCATCGCTCGATTCAGTTTTTGATTGATGCAGTCAGCAAAACACCGCACATTCGTCACTACGGTGGAACTATTTATGAGCGACTTACGTGGGTAGTCGATCTGCTGGAGCGTGTTGAGGAGCGAAAGCGCGAAGCGGAACTCAGTGTTGAGGACCGGTTTCGGGCTGGAGTCCTTGGCTGAAAAGGGCTTGACATTTCATGAAATTTCTTGAATAATCAAGATAATTCTTGAAAGTGTAGATAATGCCCAATCAGCAACTTAGTAAATTCTCGTCTCAGGCCAGCCCTGAAATCCTCAATGCCATGAAGGAGCTTGCACAGCGTGAGGGTAGAAAAATGCATTCTATTTTGGATGAGGCTCTCAGCGATTATCTCGTTAAGAAGGGCGTTCTAAAGTCCAAAGGCAATGCCATGAATCATTTTGCCCAGAGCTTAAATCAATTTGATGCGCTTTATCAAAAGCTAGCAAAGTAAGTTTTTCAGTTAATGTCTCGTTATTTAACGACACACGATGTCGAGGTGATGCATCATGTCCTGATCGAGCGATACGGTGGTTCGCTCGGGCTTCGTGATTTAGGCCTGCTGGAAGCAGCCGTTTTTCGTCCACAGTCTGGCTATTATGCAGATACGCTTTTGCAAGGAGCGGCATTATTTGAGAGTTTGATTATTAATCATCCATTTATTGATGGAAATAAGAGGATTGCTTTTGCCGCAATGGACGTATTTTTAAGAATGAATGGTTATCAGCTAAATGTAGATTCAAATAGAATCTATACCAAAATCATGGATCTGTTTAAACAAAACCAAATGGATATAGAACATATTCATGCATGGCTTTTAGAGATTAGTCAAACAAGTTAATTTATTTCACCCTTGGCATACGCCACGGCAACATAAATTGCACTGCCCACGAAGATAATCTGGGTATATCTAAGGTTTCATGAAAGGATGTCACACGCTCCCCTAAAAGCTCACTACTGAGAACTGAGCGTGCATAAAAGGGTGTGTCTTCCAGTGTTTCTAGAATTTCCAAACGAGCCTGGCTGGGATTACGCATTTGCCGCTGAATGCGCCAACCAGTCTTGGGTAAAGCTTGTCGTGGTGGTGGGTCAAAGTTTTCAATTCGCCCATCTGGATGAAAAACTAAACCCAACAATTTCTCAACCCCATTCTTTTGTCGAACATCATAAATAACGGCTGTACGTCCGCTACTGAGTTCTGCCCGCGACCAATCCCAATCTTTAAACGGAATAGTAATAGGCTCATCACCCTCATTAGAATCAAAATAGGCATTACCCTGCCATCTCAGTTTAGGTGAGTCTAGTTCAACCTCAATGCGGGCCGATGGTGCAAGTGGACCCCAGCGGTGTTTACCCTGATCATCTAAGCTGGTTGAGAAATTGAATAATTGCCGTGGAAATAACTTAAAGTGGCCGGCAACACGTTGTCCAAATGGAACCGCGCGTTCGTAAATATCAACCCGTAAATGATCGCCATGCCAGCGAAGACTACTCGGGCCAATGACAAAATCAGTTTGATTGCGAGAGATGCTCGCCGCACTCCGCTCGGTCATGGTCCAGCGTTTATTACCAGGACTATAAATAGCTAAATTAATGGCACAATGATTTTCTGGATCTACAGATTTAGAACGACGCTGGGCCCATGCATAGTATGGAGAAAACACGCTCCCCACGAACGCAATCATGACCAGACCATGCTGGCCATCATCGCTTAAGGCATCGACATACCACCAGAGATAAGCACCCGACCGGACCGTTTGATCAAACCGAGGTGAGCCATCAGAGTGGCGGCCGCCATACGACCCGAGAGCGCCGCCATCGGTACCCCCGCTCCCGGATGCGCGCTGCCCCCAGCTAGGTAGAGACCCGGAATGGTGGTGTGTGCTGCTGGCCGTCGAAAGGTATCCATCCAACCGTGATTGGCCTGGCCATAAAGTGCCCCACCGGTTGCCGGAAAGAGGCGATGAAAATCCTGTGGCGAGGTGCGGGTTACGATCGCTTTCTCCAAAGAGAGATCGAGACCACAGTGGCGTAGTAGAGAAAATGCTTTTTCTTGACATGATTCAATCTCACTAAGAGAGGGTTGATTGAGGTCCCCAATTGCTGGAGCGTTCACTAAACAGAGCATGCGTTCACCATCAGGATGCGTAAGATGGGTATCGGTTTGATCTTGTGCGCAGACATACACAGTAGGATTTTGTGGAAGACGCTTACGGTAAAAAATATCGGTGAACTCAGAGGCGTAATCTTGGTTAAAAAAGACGTTGTGACGAACCAAAGGAAAGCCCTTGGGTTTTGCAAACATCGACCACGTAATCGCAGAAAGTGAGCGAGTGGTTTGGCTAACTGGCGAAGCAGATTGATTTGCCAATCCCAGTAGACCTGTTTGTAAGGCCATTGCGTCACCGTTAAAGATAATGTTATCCGTGGCGATGACCTCATCATTACTGAGGCGTACCCCAGATACTTTGCCAGCACTTTGCATGATTTCTTCACAGTTCATGCCGGTGATGAACTGCACACCTTTAGCTTGCGCTAACTTTGTGATGGCTTCTGTAATGGCAACCATGCCACCTTGCACTGCCCAAACTCCTTGCATTTCAACATCCGCGATCAGCATGAGGGTCGCAGGAGCTTGTGAAGGGGATGAGCCACAATAGGTGGCATAGCGACTAAAGAGTTGATGAATACGAGGATCCTTAAAGTAGCGTGACAAGCTCTTCCACAAATCATTAAACAGACCAATCTCATAGAGGGCCTTTGATCCCATGGGACCAAGATCACTCATCATTCCCATCATGGATGGACGAGCGGAGAGCATGTAGGGTTTCTCAAGGGCGCAATATAGCTTGCTAGCTTGCTGACAAAAAGCCATAAAGCGATTGGCCTCTGCAGCACCTGCAAAATCATGAATCGCCTGTGCTGATTGCTCACGATTTGCATACAGATCTAAGCGTTCTGCTGGACCCCAAGCATGTCTAGCTAAGATCTGAAGTTGGTCAATATGTAAAACATCTTCTAATTGACAGCCCGCATTTTGAAAGATGCCATCGAACACCCAGCGCATCGTAAAGACCGTTGGACCAGAATCTACACCCTTGCCACCACAATCAATTTGACGGATTTTGCCACCAAGTTTTTGTTCTTTCTCTACCAAAATTACTTGAAGGCCAGCACTTGCCATCTCTAGGGCGCTGACAAGACCGCCAATACCGCCACCAATGACAACAATAGGCTTATCTTTGGGTGACTTAGTCAAGCCGTTTTCCTTTCCAAGAACCCTCTGCATCAAAGGGTTGGAAGCGTGCAAACATCGATTCAGAAAAATAATTACCTTGCATGGCAGCTTTGATAGCTGTGAGGTGTGCACCAGATCGAGCATACGCATCCATCGCAGCCTGCGAGTTCCAAATCGTGAAGGTAGCCTGACGTAGGACTGGTGCCTCACCAATACCGGCAGAGATTAAACATCCAGTACTCTGTTGTAAATCAGTTTGAGCCGATGGGGCCTTTGACCAAAATGAAAGAGCCCGCGTTGGCTTAATAGAAGCTCGGGTCAAAGATGCAATTGGACCTGATGTAGGCGGGGCCATAGATTCTTGTAATTGATGACCTGACCAACGCCCCTTTACCGAGTAGGCTCGGAGTTTTACTGTGAATAATTCGCTTGCATGACTTCGGTACCAATCTAATAATGGTGACTCAACCATAAATCGATTGGCTTGCTCAAGCCCTTCAAAAAGACAAAATAGGCCTTGATGGGTTCCGCTCGGGCTAATTAAGAATCCACCATTTTTACCCGATCCCATATGCTTTTGCAGAATAAGACCTTGTGGTCGGTATAGGCTAAATCGGTTAAACATCAGACGGGCAATACCAGAATATTTAGCTTGCGGTTTGATATTGATCAAGGCCATCACCGCTACCTGATTAGACATCTTATTCCTCGGTGTCGCTATCTTTGCTTTGGTCGCTCAGATCGTATTTACGTAATTTAATATATAAACTTTGCCGAGAAAGCCCCAGCATCTCAGATGCGGATACTCGATTCCCACGCGTGAGGTCTAGAGCGGCCTTGATACAGAGTTGCTCAATTAAATCGGTGGTCTCATTAATAATTTCTTTAAGAGGCAGGCGACCAACGAGTTGGGTGAGTTCTTCACTCGAACGAGTAATGGACTCTTCAGGCTGTATCTTAGAGCGTATGCGTGAGCCTACTTCTCGAATAGTAAATCCAAGACAGGCATGCGGGTAGGGGACAGATACTGCAGAAATCTCAACGGGATGCAAAGTGCCAAAGGAGTCACGAATTGAGGTAGCGAATAATTTAATTGATCCTTTTTCATGGAGATTGGACAGCATGACACGCAAATCAACACTAGAGCGCTCTAGCCAACGGTCTAGGGGCTCATTCAGAATTTGCTCCAGTTTGTCTGACATAATTAAGCGTAAGAAAGCTTGATTAGCCGTTAAGATTTTTCCTGCTGAGTTGGTCACAATAAAACCATCGGGCGCATTTTCAAGGGCCTGTATGACCAGTGATTGCGCATTTGAATCATGGCGATCAACCAACTCACCAGAGCGTTTCAGGGTAACCAGAATCAGCGATTGATTTTCATTACGAAATGGTGCTGCTGATAGGTAGACCTCTTGACCACTCAAAATGCTCGTATTTAACTCCGCTACTGTGCTGGTATAGGCTACCTTACTAAGTAGAGATTGAACCTGAATTCGGTCTCCCTTTGTGAGGTAGTCCATCAATAAGCGACCACTTAATTTTTTTACAGAGTCACCGAGTAAATCAGCAGCACGTGGATTTGCTTCAATGACTTTGAACGTATTGGCATCTAAAACAATCACTGCCTCAGATGCCATTTCAAATAGAACGCGATAGCGTGTCTCTAGTTGGCGTAAGCGGGTATAGTCGCGTTCAATGGCTTGTTGAGCATCAACCAAGCGCTGTTGTAATAAGGAAATTTCTCGGAGATCGCGCGCGAGTGCGATGATCTGTCCAGTGCTACCAACCTTTAAGGTCGCACACAGCAGCGGTAAATCGGCAGAGCCTGGAGAAGGTACATTAATTTGTCTAAAACGAGACAGACTCGTCTCATTCGCATCTTGGAGAAGAGCCTGTATTTTTGGACGACTTTCGCTAGTAACTACATCTAACCAATTTTTACCAACCCAACTTTCCAAGCTTGGGCTTCGTAAATCGGGGTTACCAAAGGCAATACTTTGAATGACGCCATCGCGATTTAATGTTAACGAGATATCTGCAGATGCTTGAACAATATGAGCAACCTCATCAGGATTGAGTTGCCCTAGGACATGAGCTGGGCTTGTTATGCTGTTCACTATCTACTCGTGTATCGATTTAATTAAACGCGTGATTTTAAGATATTTTCTGCTGCCACAACTGCATCTGCAGCACTTAATGTACAAATATCAGCTACACAATCATGCATGAGTTCAGGTTTTGCATTAAATAATGCGCCTCCCGCCATAATGCCAATTTGAGAGTTGAGGGAGGCTCGCCTTATCTGTGGAATGAGTGCCTGCAGTTTGTCCCACTGCAACTCATACGAAATAGAAATACCAACCACATCAAAATGCTCCTTAGAACACATGTCTAAGATCTCTTCCTCACTGGGGCTAGGAGTTGAGTAAACATTCCAGCCCGCCTGCGCAAAGAACTCGCTCAGCATAAAAACGCCCATCGTGTGTTGGGAGTGCGGCATCGCAAAGAGTAAGGCCTTGCCAGAAAAAATCCGATGATGATTTTGCTCATTCCGAAAATCGGGACTTAGTTCTTGCATGATGTGCTGAATGCGTCCCAATGCTAGGGTCACTGTGGTAAAGCTATGTTCATCGAGCTCCCAATAGCATTGCATTCGTCTAGCAGCTGGGGCAATTAGATGAAGGTAGAGCTCATTGAGTGATCGACCCTCTAGACGTAAGGATTTGATATAGCCCATGCAAATTTCATTTGAGCTATTAATTAATAGCTCAGCAAAGTACTTCACATCATCAGCAGAGATAGGCTCATCGTTATGAGAAGCAAGCGCCTGATTTGTATTGCAATGTTGGATTAATAGTCGGGGGATGATTTGAGCCTCGATGGTTTTATTTAGTAGATGAGCAAGTTCGTGAGGGGAGGACCCTTTTGGCGATTCGGGCTCTAAACTCGGTAGCAGAGCACTTAAGCGGAACTTTTTTAGCCATCCTCTACCTTCCTTGTCGTTTGTTGAGTTACTTTTGCTAGTTTGTAGATTTAAATGATCCACTTTTATCTGTCCCCATACTGTTCAGTCATGTTGCAATGCAACATTTATTGCATCCAAGAGCCAAAATCACCCAAAAAGCATGGGTTTTGCGCCCTGGATAACCCAAAAAGGCGGCCCCAAATTGCCTTTTTCTTCGATATCTATAAGGTTAACCACTACTTGGCCTAACTGTCAAAATAATTTGACACTTATAAGGGTTTATTCTTAGATTTGAAAACATAAAAAAGCGTAAACTTAGGTTTACATATTTATATAGGAGCCAGGCTGCATAAGGAAGAAAGAGCATATGGCAAGTCAATTACAACCCCTTTATACCCCAGAAGAGCGACTTCGACGCGATCGCTCAAAGTGGACCTTGGTCCAGGGGGTCCTTGCTCCTGTGCAATTTATGGTGTTTTTAATCAGTCTTTATCTTGTTCTGCGATTTCTATTCACGGGTGAGGGTGAGTTTGCTGCAAATACCTCTGTTGTAATTAAAACCCTGTTTTTATATGCCATCATGATTACAGGGAGTATTTGGGAGAAAGAAGTCTTCGGGCGCTATCTTTTTGCACCCGCTTTCTATTGGGAAGACGTCTTCAGCATGCTGGTTTTATTCTTGCATACCGCCTATTTGCTTGCTCTCGGTTTTGGTTATCTAGAAATGCGCCAACTCATGCTATTGGCCTTGGCGGCATATTTGGCATACGTGGTTAATGCGGGCCAGTTCTTATGGAAGTTGCGTCAAGCACGGCTTCAAGAGGCAAACCAATCTATTGATAGGGTGATGGCATGAACCGTATTATTCCTTTGCAATCTGCACCAGCAGGATGCGACTCTGTTACACCATTAAACATTCTGAAAGAGAGAGGGCAGCGAGAAGTCTTTTGTGGCTTGACCGGCATTATTTGGTTGCATCGAAAAATTCAGGATGCGTTTTTCTTAGTGGTGGGATCTCGAACCTGTGCTCACCTCGTACAGTCTGCTGCGGGGGTCATGATATTTGCCGAACCTCGGTTTGCTACTGCCATCATTGACGACCACGATCTAGCAGGTTTAGCAGATGCGAATGAAGAACTTGATCGGGTGGTAAATCAGCTCTTAACTCGTCGGCCGGATATTAAGATGCTGTTTTTGGTGGGATCATGCCCGTCCGAGGTTATCAAACTCGATTTGTCACGCGCTGCTGAGCGTCTCAGCAAAACATACACACCACGCGTTCGAATTTTGAACTACTCAGGTAGCGGTATTGAAACAACCTTTACGCAGGGTGAGGATGCATGTCTGGCCGCTCTTGCTAAAGAAATTCCGCAAGTAAACGAGCCAACGACACAGGCAGCGGTTGATCTTTTAATCGTCGGTTGCTTAGCCGATGTTGTCGAAGATCAATTCTCTAGAATGTTTACAGAGTTGGGCTTATCCTCATACGCCTTCTTTCCGCCAAGGCGCTCAGGTAATCTGCCTAAGGTTGGTCCTAATACACACTATTTACTAGCGCAACCTTTTCTAACGGATACCGCTCGCGTACTAGAGGAATTAGGCGCCATTCGGATTCCAGCTCCGTTTCCATTAGGCGTAGAAGGTACAGAGGCATGGTTAGCCGCCGCCGCAAACACATTTGCTGTTCAGCCAGAGCGTTTTGAAAAAGTAGTGGCGCCTAAGCGTGAGCGTGCCAAGATGGCCTTAGAGCGTCAGCGCAAGATTCTTGATGGACGTTCGATCTTCTTTTTCCCCGACTCTCAATTAGAGATCCCGTTGGCCCGCTTTTTACATCGTGAGCTTGGTATGCAGCTGACCGAAGTAGGAATGCCTTATATCCATCGTCAACATCTAGCGGAAGAGATTGCATTACTACCTAAGGACGTTTGTCTTTCTGAGGGTCAAGATGTGGAGAAGCAACTAGACCGTTGCCGCAGCGCCAATCCCGATATGGTGGTTTGTGGTTTGGGTCTGGCCAATCCCCTCGAGGCTGAAGGAATGACTACAAAGTGGTCCATTGAGTTGGTTTTTACACCGATTCAAGGTTTTGAACAGGCCGCTGATCTCGCCGAGCTTTTTGCACGTCCTTTAGTGCGGAAAACGAAGTTGGCAGCCTAGGAGATAACGATGAAATTAACCCTCTGGACATATGAAGGACCTCCCCACATCGGTGCAATGCGCATTGCTACCGCGATGGAGGGTGTGCATTATGTATTACACGCCCCTCAGGGTGATACCTATGCTGATTTATTGTTCACCATGATTGAGCGCATGAACAAGCGCCCACCAGTAACCTATACAACATTCCAAGCGCGTGATCTTGGTAGCGATACTGCCGAGTTATTTAAAGACGCAGCTCGTTCTGCCTACGCTCGTTTCAAACCAGATTTGTTAATGGTCGGAGCTTCATGTACCGCCGAATTAATCCAGGACGATCCGGGTGGTCTTGCCGCCGCTCTTCAGTTACCAGTTCCTGTCTTGCCATTGGAATTGCCGGCTTATCAAAAGAAAGAAAATTGGGGCGCTGCTGAAACTTTCTATCAAATGGTGCGCTTACTTGGAAAAGAGTATGTATTGCCACCAGGAGAGAAAAGAGCACATCGTCCCGCTGGCATACCGCCGAGTTGCAATATATTAGGTCCCACCGCTTTAGGTTTTAGACACCGCGATGACGTCGTGGAGATTCGTAAATTACTGCGTCAAATTGGCGTTCGGGTTAATGTGATCGCACCATTAAGTGCGAAGCCTGAGGATATAACTCGTTTACATGAGGCAGACTTCAATGTCGTTTTGTATCCAGAAGTAGCGAACAGTGCAGCACAGTGGATGAATAAAAATTTTGGTCAGCCAAGCACAAAGACCATTCCGATTGGATTTAAGGCAACGCAAGCATTTATTCAAGAAGTATGCACATTAGCTGAAATTCAGTGTGATATTGAGGAACTTACGAAGCGTTCACGGGCACGCTGGTACGCCCTATCCGTTGATTCAACCTATTTAACCAATAAACGCGTATTTATCTTTGGCGATGCAACTCATGCAATTGCTGCTGCAAAGGTTGCCTCTGAAGAAATGGGCTTTCAAGTGGTTGGTTTGGGAACGTATAGCCGAGAACTGGCGCGTGAAGTTCGGGAGGCTGCTACTCAGTATGGAATTGAAGCACTTATTTCTGATGACTACTTAGAGGTTGAACAAAAGATTACAGAACTCCAACCTGAACTAATCCTGGGTACGCAAATGGAGCGCCATATTGCGAAGCGCCTAAAGGTTCCCTGTGCGGTGATATCAGCGCCAATTCATGTGCAGGACTTTCCAGCACGGTATTCACCTCAAATGGGCTTTGAAGGTGCGAACGTACTTTTTGATACTTGGGTTCACCCACTCATGATGGGTTTAGAAGAGCATCTTATTGGGATGTTTAGAGAAGATTTTGAATTCCATGATGGTGCTGCACCATCGCATTTGGGTCATGGCCATGCTAAGACCTCTGCCAATGAGCCGATTAAGGCTGAAGAGTCTGTTGAAGTCGTGAGTGCCGCTGTAGTGAATGGCGTACCGACGATGGAAAGTGTTTGGGAGCCAGAGGCTCAGAAGGAGCTCAATAAGATCCCGTTTTTTGTACGCGGTAAGGCCAGACGCAACACCGAACGCTTTGCCAACGAACGTGGTCTTCCTACGATTTCTTTAGAAACGCTGTATGACGCTAAGGCCCATTTTGGGCGTTGATTTCACTTTAACCATGAACAATATCTTTGGAGCTCACGAATGAACGTAGTCAATATACCGGTAAGTGATATGAAGGGTCGACGACCTGACGGCGATGGTAGTGTTCAGGTTCAACTGGATCCCAATTTAAAGATTGGTAAAGCAAAAGTATTTGCTGTGTATGGCAAAGGAGGGATTGGTAAAAGTACAACCTCATCCAACTTGTCGGTTGCCTTCTCAAAATTAGGAAAACGTGTCATCCAAATTGGATGCGATCCGAAACATGATTCCACCTTTACGCTCACCAAGAAGTTGATGCCTACGGTGATTGATGTCTTGGAGAAAGTCGATTTTCATTCGGAAGAGCTTCGCGTTGAAGACTTCGTCTATGAGGGTTATAACGGTGTAATGTGTGTAGAAGCTGGTGGACCACCAGCAGGAACTGGCTGCGGAGGTTATGTCGTTGGTCAAACGGTCAAGCTTCTAAAAGAGCACCACCTCTTGGAAGATACCGATGTGGTCATCTTTGACGTCTTAGGTGATGTGGTGTGCGGTGGCTTTGCGGCACCCTTGCAGCACGCCGATCGGGCACTGATTGTGACTGCGAATGATTTTGATTCTATCTTTGCGATGAATCGCATCATTCAGGCGATTGGTGCTAAAGCCAAAAACTATAACGTTCGTTTAGGCGGCGTGATTGCGAATCGCAGTGCGGCTACAGATCAAATTGATAAATTTAATGAGAAGGTGGGCCTAAAGACCATGGCGCACTTTCCAGATTTGGATGTTATACGTCGTAGCCGCTTAAAAAAGTCCACCTTGTTTGAGATGGAGCAATCGCCCGAGCTCGATCTGGTTCAAAAAGAATATTTACGACTTGCGGCTGCTCTTTGGGCTGGAACTGACCCATTGCCAGCGGTTCCAATGAAGGACCGCGATATTTTTGATCTCTTAGGATTTGATTGAATCGGAAATGGATATGCAACATCATTCGTATCTCGAAAAGCGCGGTCAGCTAGAGCAGTATTTTGATCGCACTGCCTTTGATGCATGGGCTAAGTTAACCTCGACTGCACCAGTGAGTGGTATTCGTAAGACGGTTCGTGCTGGGCGCGATGAAATGCGTAATGTGTTACTTGCGTACTTGCCAAGGGATCTTAGCGGGCAGCGTGTCTTGGATGCCGGTTGTGGAACAGGAGCACTTGCTGTGGAATTAGCAAAGCGGGGCGCTCGGGTGATGGCAACCGATATTTCTCCAACCTTAATCAAGCTAGCCCGAGAGCGTTTACCCAGTGATTTACCGAATGGCTCGATCGAGTTCTTTGCGGGTGACATGTTGGATTCCAGTTTGGGTCAATTTGATCACGTAGTGTGCATGGATTCCATGATTCATTATCACCGGCAAGATATTACTAAGGCATTGGCAGGACTAGCAAAACGAACTCACCATACGATTGCATTCACCTTTGCGCCCAAGAATCCTTTTTTATCGGCCATGATTGCAGTGGGACGATTATTTCCCAGGGGTGATCGCGCACCATTTATTGAACCTGTGGCAGAGCAAACTTTAGCCAAGTTAATTACCCAAGAGGCACTCTTAGAATCTTGGCAAATTGCAAGTACGCAAAAGATTGCCCGCGGTTTTTATATTTCTCAGGCGATGGCTCTTCGCAAATCATGAAATCCCTCAACATCAACCTTTTCCAAGCATGGCGTCGTATCTCGCCAAGCTTGATGCCGTTCTCTGATGTGGCAACCAAAGACCTGCCTTTAAGTAAATGGTTACGCCTTGCATTATTTCAAGTATCGGTTGGGATGGCGACGGTCATGTTGATTGGTACTCTGAATCGCGTCATGATTGTGGAGATGGGTGTAGCAGCTAGTCTTGTTGCGCTGATGGTTGCACTGCCTTTAGTATTTGCTCCTTTTAGAGCCTTGGTAGGCTTTCGGAGTGATCGTCATCGCTCATTCCTTGGCTGGAAAAGAGTCCCCTACATTTGGTTAGGCAGTTGGTTGCAATTTGGTGGCTTAGCCATCATGCCATTTTCATTGATATTACTTTCAGGCGATTCTAATTGGCCTGCATGGTTTAGTCATATTGCTGCAGCCCTTGCATTTTTATTGGTGGGGGCCGGTATGCAAGTGACCCAAACGGCGGGTTTAGCATTAGCCTCTGATTTAGCAACACCTGCTTCTCGTCCTCGTGTAGTAGCACTGATGTATGTCATGTTCTTACTAGGCATGGTTTTTAGTAGTCTCTTGTTTGGTTTTCTGCTTAAAGATTTCTCACCCGTTCGTTTAATTCAGGTAGTACAGGGCGCAGCAGCATTAACGATGCTCTTTAATCTGCTCGCGTTATGGAAGCAAGAAGCCCGTCAGCCAAAGACTAAAGAGCAATTGGCGATGGAGCCAATCATTCGTTTTCAGGACTCCTGGAAACAATTTGCTAAGCAAGATAAAGTGATGCGGTTTCTAGTCGCTCTTGGCATGGGTACCGCTGCTTTTAGTATGCAAGACATTATTCTGGAGCCTTACGGTGCAGAGGTGTTGGGTTTATCCGTTAGCGCTACTACCTTGCTAACCAGCCTTACTGCCCTAGGAGCTCTGCTGGCATTTATGCTGGCTGCAAAAGTATTAAACCGATCAATTGACTCACATCGCCTAGCGGCAGTTGGTGCTTTGTGCGGTATTTTTGCCTTTACCTGCGTTATTTTTTCTGAGCCACTACTATCCCCAACCTTATTTAGGATTGGGGCTTTCTTAATTGGATTTGGCGGCGGTTTATTTGCCGTGAGCACTCTCGCAACGGCCATGAGTTTTGACTCCTTAGGCATGAACGGTTTGGTAATCGGTGCATGGGGAGCAGTCAGCGCTTCTGCTGCTGGTCTAGCCATTGGCCTTGGCGGTGTGATTCGGGATGTCGTTTCAAGTTTGGCTGTCTCCGGAACCTTTGGATCTGTTCTCGTATCTCCGGGTACTGGCTACAGCTTTGTGTATCACATTGAGTTGTTTTTGTTGTTTGCAACCTTAGTCGCAATTGGCCCATTGGTTGTAATGAAACGATCGATACCAATGCATTCGGATTCAAAGTTCGGATTAGCTGAGTTTCCAAGCTAATTCATTATTTAAAAAAGGGGAGTTTATTATGGGAACTGGAGCAATTACACAATACGTCGATGTCGCACAATTAGCCCTATACGCATTTTGGGTCTTTTTTGCCATTCTGGTTTATTACCTTACGGTTGAAGGTAAGCGAGAGGGATTTCCTCTTGAATACGATCAAGCGGGTAAGGTACGTCGGGCTGAAGGCATCGCTGCAATGCCAAAACCAAAAACCTTTAAGACTCAGTTTGGTGGTGATATCTTGATACCACGGGATGAGCCGCTCGAGCGCCTAGCTGCAAGGCCAGTCAATCGTATGAATGGATCACCGATAGAGCCAACTGGTAACCCAATGCTTGATGGCATCGGTCCAGGGGCATATGCCAATCGTGCTGATGTACCTGACCATACCTCAGAGGGTGATCCGCGGATTGTGCCAATGCGCATGCTCGGTGGATTTAGTATTGCCCGTCAAGATATTGATCCACGGGGCTTAAATGTAGTTGGCGCCGATGGTGTGCGCGGTGGAACGATTAAAGATATCTGGGTAGATCGTGCTGAGATGATGATTCGCTATCTCGAAATTGAAACCACTCCAGAAGCCGGTGGCCGACGCGTTCTCTTGCCAATGAACTTTGCTCGAGTTGCACGCAATCAAGTATCGGTTCAAGCGGTTCTCGGTAGGCACTTTGCAAGTGTTCCTGCAACAAAGAGTACTGAACAGATTACCTTGCTCGAAGAGGAAAAAATCATGGCCTACTTTGGGGCTGGCACTTTGTATGCCACACCCGAGAGAAGTGAGCCTTTGGTTTAAGGATCATGAGTACTCTTTATCAAGCGCCAGAGCACGAGTTCGAAGCCCAACCCGGCTTACCAGAGCCTTTGCCATCTAATGAGGAAATTATTTGGCAAGGGGGTCCTGATCTCAAAGCTTTTGCGATGCATGCCTTTCATATGCATTGGTTTGCCTTGTACTTTGGGGTGATGGTTCTATTAAAGGCTATTGCCGTTAGTCAGTCTGTGGGAGGTTGGAGTCAGGAGTGGCCAGGTTTTGTTTGGGCCTTAGGACTCTCTGTTGCTGCATTGGTCTTAATTGGCTTGTTGGCCTATTGGTCAGTCAATACAACCATGTACACCTTGACGAATCGCCGCTTAGTAATGCGAATTGGGATTGTATTGACCATTACCTTTAATTTACCGCTCAAGCGCTTAGCGCAGGCTGGGATTCATGTTTATAAGGATGGGAGCGCCGATATTCCGATTCGCTTAAATCCTGAGGATAAGATTCCGTATCTTCATTTATGGCCTCATGCTCGCGCCTGGAAATTAGCGCATCCCGAGCCCATGATCCGGTGTGTGCCTGATGGTAAGCATGTTGCCAGTCTGTTTGCAGACGCTTGGGCCAGCGCCAACCAGGTTGATCTTAATCAGCGTGAGTCAAGTCCTCTTAACGGTAATCCAGCAAAGTCTACAAATCATGCTTACGGGTCTGATATGGCGCTAGTAAAAGTGGGTCAATCAAGCCTATGATTTTGCCTTCCCTAAGACTTTCGCGCAGTACAACTTTAACAATGCTGGGCACTGTCGTGGCAGTCGTATTTTTTACTTGGGTTATCACCCAGTCGCAAGTTAGTGCGCGTTATCCGGATGCGCCTGCAAAACAAGTGAAGCAACTTCGTTTTGAAGATCGTAGCGATGGCTCTATTGCTGTTTTTGATTATCAAACTGGGAAGCATATTGATTCAATCGTCGGTGAGGCGGGTTTTGTACGCGGCGCTTTAAGAACCTTGGCGCAGGAGCGTAAACGCCGTGATATTGATAGTAAGCCCCCATTTGAATTAATTGCCCGTCAAGATGGGCGCCTGACATTAATAGACCCCAGCACAGGTCGCACGATTGACCTAGAGTCTTTTGGAGCGATTAATGCAAATAACTTTGCTCGTCTGCTACGCGTAGACAGTCAAATGACACAACAACGATAATTATTGGAGAAATAGTATGGAATCCGCCGAAAGTCTATTACGGGATCAGATACCAGCAGCAGCCAAGGTCAACGAGTCCACCAAGATGGCTTTGCAAGATGCTGTTTTGAGTCCCCGTTTTTACACTACTAATTTTGATGAAGTGGATAAAACCAATATTGATGCACTTCGTTCGGAATGGAATGTCTTAATGGCCGAGTTTGCTGCGGATATTAATTCTGATCACTTTCAACGTCCAGCCAATATGGATAAGAACTATTCTAATGTTGATCCTGAGCTTTATGATGAGTTTGTTGACTTTTTAATTAGCTCAATTACCTCCGAGTTCTCAGGCTGTATTTTGTATGCCGAGATTAAGCGTAAGGTCAAGAATGAAGATATGAAGTTGCTTTATGGCTATATGGCGCGTGATGAGTCCCGGCATGCGGGTTTCATTAACCAGTGGCTCAAAGATTTTGATATTGGAATTGATTTAGGATTTTTGGCAAAAGCGAAAAAGTACACCTACTTTAAGCCAAAGTTCATTTACTACGCGACGTATTTATCCGAAAAGATTGGTTATGCTCGTTACATCACCATTTTCCGTGAGCTTGAGAAAAAACCGGAGTTACGTTTTCATCCAATATTTCTCTGGTTTGAAAGATGGTGTAACGATGAGTTTCGGCATGGCGAAGCGTTTGCATTAATCATGCGTGCCAACCCACGCCTTCTCACAGGCCTCAATAAATACTGGATCCGATTCTTCTGCTTAGCGGTTTACAGCACGATGTACGTTAGGGATCATTCGCGCCCACAACTCTACAAAGCAATGCAGATCTCTCCGACTGATTATGACAAGAAGGTCTTGCACATTACCAATGAGATTACTAAGCAAGTATTTCCGATTACCCTTAATTTAGATGACCCAAGATTTTATGAGTGTATGAACCAGATGCTTGCATTGTTTCAAAAGATGGATGTTTATAAGGCTAAGGGTGGTTTATGGTCAAAAATTATGGTGCCGGTCATGGGTGCACGTGTTGGCGTGGTATTTGCAAGAGCATTCTTCTTGCCAGTCCATAACCATGAGTTGCCCCGCAATGTTCGTTTGGCGCCAAGCTGGTAATCAACAATGAGCATGAGCACTTTTGCCTTTCCATTGCTCTACACCGTATTTGCATGGTGGTTTGGAACAGGCATTATCTTGCTTCTTAATCAACGACCACGTTCAACCCATCAAACCACCTTTTGGATGAGTGGTGTTGTTTTGCTATTTGCTTTAGTTGGGCTAAAGACTAGCGCCAATTTAAATACAGTCGCTGGTGCGTATTGTGGCTTTACATGCGCACTTCTTGTATGGGCCTGGCAAGAAATTGGTTTTTTACTAGGCTACGTAACAGGATCAAGGCGGACTGCTTGCCCTCCTGAATGCCGTGGATTTAGGAAGGCTTTTTATGCGTTTCAGACCATAGCCCATCATGAGCTTGCATTACTTGTGCTCGGCGCAGCAGTAGCCTTAGTGACCTGGGGTGGAAGTAATTTAGTTGGATTGTGGACCTTCATCATTTTGTGGGCCATGCGTCAAAGTGCCAAGCTGAATGTGTTCTTGGGGGTTCTCAATTTGAATGAGAAGTTTTTGCCAGTGCACCTGAAATATATCCATAGCTATTTTACAAAACGGGCGATGAATCCTTTACTACCCATTTCTATTTTATTAGCGTGCTTATTTGCTATACCGCTTTGGCAAGCTGTATTTGCTTCTAGTGCCACCCCATATCAAATTGCTTCATCTACCATTTTGGCTACTCTGTTATCGCTGGCGATTCTGGAACATGTCTTAATGGTATTGCCATTATCAACTGAGGGATTATGGAAATGGGGACTTCGGTCTTAAACCAGGCGAGCCAACGCTCGCGGCCAACTCCATCAGCAATTTTGGAGTTACTAAAGCCGATCACATGGTTTCCACCCATGTGGGCTTTTGCCTGTGGTGTGATCGCATCCGGAGTGTCAGTGACAAATCATTGGCATTTATTGCTTGCTGGTGTAATTTTGGCTGGACCCATGGTGTGTGCTGCGAGTCAGGCGATTAATGATTGGTTTGATCGCCACGTTGATGCTATCAATGAGCCACATCGACCTATCCCCTCGGGCCGTATGCCTGGTCGCTGGGGCTTGTATGTGGCAATCATATGGACAGGCTTATCTCTTCTATTAGGCTGGTTGATTAGCCCATGGGCTTTCGTTGCTACGTTAATTGGTCTAGCCCTGGCATGGGCGTATAGCGCTCCGCCATTTAGGCTCAAACAAAATGGTTGGTGGGGTAATGCAGCCTGTGGATTATCGTATGAGGGGCTTGCTTGGTTTACGGGTTCAGCTGTGATGCTTGGTGATGCGTTTCCGTCATCCTATTCTATTTTGCTTGCCTTACTCTATAGCGTTGGTGCACACGGCATCATGACCTTAAATGACTTCAAAGCAATTGAGGGTGATCGACAGATGGGTGTTCGCTCTCTACCTGTTCAGCTTGGTGTTTATGGCGCCGCCTGGAACGCATGCTTAATGATGATTGTTCCTCAATATCTAGTTGCTGGATTTTTATATTGGCACGGTAGTTCATTTCATGCCTTGGCTATTTTGGTATTGATTATTGCTCAACTACTCATGATGAAGTATTTCTTGGGCGACCCCATAAAGCGTGCATTGTTCCTGAGTGGCTTTGGCGTACCACTTTTTGTGAGTGGCATGATGATTAGTGCGTTTGCGATTGCTCGGTGAGATGATGAGCTCTAATAATCTAACAAAATTGACTTGGTTTGGTATCGCACGCTTGGGTTTGGTACAAGCCTCTTTAGGTGCAGTAGTTGTCTTGACCACCTCAGTCTTAAATCGGGTGATGGTCATTGAGTTGGCTTTGCCGGCTTTGTTGCCTGGCCTATTAGTAGCCATGCATTACTTAGTGCAATTTATTCGGCCACGGATGGGTTTTGGATCAGACCAAAGTGGCAGATCGACCCCGTGGATACAAGGTGGCATGTTGGTCTTAGCCAGCGGTGGAGTATTAGCAGCAATTGCGGTAGGACTCATGAATCATGATTTAGTCTGGGGCATTGGCTTAGCATTCATTGCATTCATGATGATTGGCTTAGGAGTGAGTGCCAGCGGGACAGCCTTACTAGTACTTTTAGCAAAACGGGTTGATGAAAAACGTAAGGCAGCCGCCGCTAGTTGTGTCTGGCTCATGATGATCTTTGGCTTTGCGATGACCGCTGGTATTAGTGGTCGCTTGCTCGATCCATTCTCCTTTGAGCGTTTAGTGTTTATTTCATTGAGTGTTTCATGCATTGCTCTGATCACCAGTTTTATTGCTCTTCATGGACTAGAGTCTAAAGTGAGTCAAGACGCTCCGATAAATACTAGTCAAACTAAATTGCGCTTTAAAGAAGCTCTTGCAGAAGTTTGGCAAGAATCACGGGTGCGTCGATTTACGATCTTTGTATTTATATCCATGTTGGCGTATAGCTCGCAGGATTTAATTTTGGAGCCATTTGCCGGGACTGCCTTTGGGATGACTCCTGGAGAGACAACCAGTTTATCAGGCTTGCAGCATGCAGGTGTTCTGTGCGGGATGTTGTTATGTGGTTTTGTAACTAGTAAAAGTAAGAGCCCTAGTCTATCGTCTTTGCGGATGTGGACTGTAGGAGGGTGTATAGCTTCAGCCTTAGCAATGTTAAGTCTAGTAATGTCCGGAATCGTTGGACCGGGGTGGCCATTTCTGGGGACAGTATTTATCTTGGGCGTATCTAATGGCGCATTCTCGATTGCTGCGATTGGGTCGATGATGCAATTTGCTGGAGTGGGCAAGGAGAAACGCGAAGGTGTGCGTATGGGTATTTGGGGCGCCGCTCAAGCAATCGCTTTTGGCCTAGGCGGAATCTTAGGAACCGGCGCTAGTGATCTTGCGCGTTATTTACTCGGCGATCCGGTTGCTGCGTATGCCAGTGTCTTCTTTATTGAGGCCATCTTATTTTTAGCAGCTGCAGTCCTTTCTTTTTATATTCGTCCTGTTGAGCGTATCCAACAAGTGCAAAAACAAAATACATCAATACCGAGCAGTTTAATTTCCCATGGAGGATCATCATGAGTTCCCTAGAAACCTTTGACGCCGTTGTTGTGGGCGGTGGACCTGCTGGCGCTACTGCTGCTGGCGATTTAGCCAAAATGGGACATAAAGTTCTTTTACTCGATCGTGCAGGACGGATCAAACCATGTGGGGGAGCAATTCCACCTCGTTTAATTAAAGACTTTGAGATTCCGGATGAGTTGTTGGTCGCAAAAGCCCGTTCGGCGCGCATGATCTCGCCGAAGAATAACCAGGTAGATATTCCAATTGATGGTGGCTTTGTGGGAATGGTTGATCGGGATAAGTTTGATGAGTGGTTGCGCGTTCGTGCTGCCAATGATGGCGCTACACGGCGCACCGGTATTTTTGAGAAGATTACACGCGATACGGATGGGACTGCAATTCTGCATTACCGTATCCATTCCTCCAATCGTCCAGAGGATGACCAAAAGGGAGCGGTTAGAGCTAAAGCCATTATTGGGGCAGATGGTGCAAAGTCGGGGGTAGGGCGTAATGCCATACCTGGTGCTAAGGACGTAGACTATGTTTTTGCTTACCATGAGATTGTGCGCGTTCCTGATGTGCTACCGCAAGGATATGACGGTTCGCGTTGCGATGTGTTTTATCAGGGCACCTTATCTCCAGATTTCTATGGTTGGATTTTCCCTCACGGTAATACGATGAGCATTGGAACGGGAAGTGCTGATAAAGGTTTTTCTTTAAGGGGGGCAGTTGCTGAGCTCAAGAAAATAACTGGTCTTGAAAATGTAGAGTTATTACGCCATGAGGGCGCTCCTCTACCCATGAAGCCTTTAAAAAAATGGGATAACAATCGAGACGTTATTTTGGCTGGAGATGCAGCGGGCGTCGTTGCACCAGCGTCTGGTGAGGGTATTTATTATGCGATGTTGGGCGGGCGCTTGGCGGCAGACTCGGTGCATGAGTTGTTAGAAACTGGTAACGTAAAAGCCTTAGCAAAAGCCCGCAAACGTTTTATGAAAGAGCATGGAACCGTGTTCTTGGTATTGGGGATCATGCAGCGCTTTTGGTATGGAAGTGATAAACGTCGTGAGCGTTTTGTCAAAATGTGTGAGGATAAAGATGTTCAGCGCTTGACCTTTGAGTCCTATATGCACAAAAAACTGGTTCGTAAAGACCCTATGGCACATATTAAGATCTTCTTTAAAGACATGGCGCATCTATTGGGTATGGCGAAGGTATGAGTTCTGAGTGGTTAGAACACTATAAGCCAATCATCTTTGC